>JAABUX010000022.1_pt1 | contig 264151 bp, 258 predicted proteins | sample 5561851 | NCBI WGS metagenome assembly JAABUX01 (sample SAMN10711883, study PRJNA513361) | rock metagenome | isolation source: Antarctica rocks | place: Antarctica: Victoria Land, Richard Nunatak red sandstone | collected 2016-01-03 | reverse complement strand
GACGGCGCGAGCAAGTGCGCCCTCGACGTCGTCGAAGGCGAACATAACGCCACCAGCGGGCTGCCAACCATCAGTGGGCGCCATTGAAATTCCGAACGTGCTTTGATCCCCGAGATCGAACTCGGCGTACTGGTCGTTTCCGCGAGCGGGGGCTGTCCCAAGCAAAGCGGAGTAAAACGCAATTGCGCGGGGCGCATCTTTCGAGAGATAGAAATGCGCGTCGATCCCCTTCGCGCTGATCGCTGTTTGCATTTTGAGCTTACTCCTCGTGCACCGCGTCATCGGTAACCGCGTTCTGAGTCCATTCGTGTTTAATCTGGACCGTCCCACCCAACTTACTGACGGAGGAAGCGTTTCGGAAGGGGTTGGTATTGGGACTCTGCCATGATCTCAGAAGAGTTTACGCCGATTCGAGCGTCTTCATTTCGTTCTTCTTGCACGCGTCGTTGGTCAGGCGTCGGTATCGTTCGAGCAACGCAATCGTGCCGGCATCTTGCGGGAAGACGCGCTCCATCGCGACGCGGACGATGAAGGCAACCGGAATGGCCAGCAGCATCCCCAGATTGCGAAGGCCTCTTCCCCGATGAGCAACGCGATGAAGAAGACGAGCGGTGTCACGCCAAAGGACTTCGAGACGACGATCGGGGTAATGAGCCCTCGGCGTCAACCAACTCGCGAAGGCTCCACACGTCATGCTTGCTTCGCACGCCATGTGGTACCCGGTACAGGTCGACTTACTGATGCAGCGGTTGGGGGCGCATTACGAGCGCCGCCGAGTCGAAACGCTAGCGATCGGCAAAGTACCAGCGTTCGACGTTCCAAAAATGGTGACCTAAGACGGAGGGCTGGACCCCGTGCAGGCGTTCCGTTGCGAATAACGCCTCGCGGTCGAAGCCGAGCCAGAGCTGATCGCTTTGCACGTCGAGTTTACGTAGGATTTCGCGGTCGCTCCGGTCTTGTTCGCGCGGGTCCGTGGCGGTGAGTTCGCGTTCCGCCGCCCGATCGATCGCCGGATCGCAGATGCGTCCGTAGTTCTCGCCGGCCGGCGGTCGCGTGTCGCAGCGGAAGAGATACGAATGGTCGGCATCTTCCCCGGGCTGCCAGCCGTAGAATGCGAGGTCGAATTTTCCGTTCGCGTAGATGCCGCCGTTTTGCGCCGGCGCGAAGAGCAGCGCATACTGATACGTCTTGACCGTGGTGCGAATGCCGAGCCGGGCGAGCGCGGCCTGCAATTGCACGTTGAAGCGCTCGGCGCTCGAGCCGCCGGTGGGGCCGACGATCTCGAGCGCCAGTTCGACGCCGTTCTTGCGCCGGATGCCGCCGGATACACGTCGCCAGCCTGCGGAATCGAGGAGGTGCATCGCCTCCTGCGGATCGTACGTCGCCTGGCGAATCGATGGGTCGAAGGCGAATTGGCCTGGAAGGCGATCGCCTTCGCCCGCCCGCTGCAACTCGCCGCGGACGATCTGCTGAATGCGCTCCCCGTCCACGCCGCGCACGACCGCTTCGCGCACGGCGCGTTCGCGAAGCGGCCCGCGTGCCGTTTGGAACATCACGTAGTTGAACTGATAGTGATCCGAAAGATATTCGTGCACGCCCGCAACGCGGCGAGCGCCGTCCAGCATCGCGCGGCTGGCCGAAAATCCGCGCACGAGTAAGAAATCGAAGGCACGTGCCTGCCATAGTGCGAGCTGCGTATTATTGTCGGGGACGACGCGCACTTCGATGCGCGGGATGCGCGCGGCGCCGAAGCGGTAGTGTGGATCTGCGACGAAGACGAAACGAGAACCGCGTTCCCAGCGCTCGAGCCGATAGGGTCCCAGGCCTATCGGCCGGCCGTTATAGGCGGCGTCGTTGAGTTGGGGCAGCGACGCGAGCAGATGCGCCGGCAGGATCGGATACGGATCGTTCGCTCCGTCGCTGAAGAACGTGGCGAGGGCGGGCGAGAACGGCCGCCTCAAGCGCACCTCGACGTCGTATGGACCCAGCGCGACGACGGACGCAACGTCGTCGAAGCCCGAACGGTCGGGAACGTTATTGCGCGGGTTACGAGCGGCCGCGAACGAGAACACGACGTCGCGTGCATCGAACGGAGCTCCATCTTGCCACCGTACGCCGCGGCGCAGCCGATAATGAATCGACCGGCCGTCGGCGCGCAAATCGCCGTTGCGCAGCGTCGGCACGCGCGCGACCAGGTCCGGCGTGAAGCCGCCGCCGGCGTTCGTGCGCAACAAGAACCCGTGCAAAATGGGTGCGAAATCTTGCAGGTAGGCGTTGTCGCTAACGAGCGGGTTTAACCCCGGTGGTTCGCTGTAGGTGCTCAAGCGCAGCGTCCGGGTCTCGCCATCGCGGTGTTGCGTGCAGGCGGCGGTCGCGAACGTTAGCGCGATCGCCGCCACTGCGATGCCGGCTAGACGACCCTGCCGACCGATGCGAACACCTCGTCGTAATCGGGCTCTGCGGATACTTCGGGCACGATCGACGCGACGTTAATCGTGCCGTTCTTACCGATCACGAAAATCGCTCGCGCGAGCACGCCGAGCTGTTCGATCGTCACGCCGTAGTCGCGCCCGAAGGCATGGTCCTTGTAGTCCGAGAGATACGTAAGCTTCGTCGCGTCGTTGGCTTCGGCCCAGCGCGCCTGCGCGAACGGCAGATCGCGACTGACGATGAACGCGGCGGCGCTCGCGGGCAAATCCGACAGCCGTCTATGAAACGTCTGGGTTTCGAGCGAACACACCGGCGTATCGAGAGACGGCACGACGACGAGCAGCGCGGAGCGCGTTCCGCCCGCGAGAGCGTCGTCCAGCGTGAACGGTTTGAGATCCGACGTCGTCAGGGTGAAGGGTGGGGCTTTGTGGCCCGCCGCAAGGGCTCGTCCGGCTAGGGTGAGTGGGGAACCGTGCATCGTTACGGTGCGCGATTGGGCCGGGGTCGTATCGGTGGTCGTCATGGGTCTCCTTCTTGCGAACGGAATTGGTTCGTCGAAAGCGCATTACGGGGTGAACATGTTCCCGAGTCCAGCCTATGTCAACGCCATCGCCACGGCCGTTCCCGATAACGACGTGCACGACCGCTATATCGATTTTGCGCTTGCGTCGATGGATCGCGAGCGCGATCGCCGCACGCTTTCGCGCCTCATCGGGCGCGCGCAAATCGATCACCGGTACTCGGTGTTGCCTCGGGCGACGTCGAGCGACGGGCCCGCCGGCGTCGACCTCGGCCGCTTCTATTTCGCCGATACGACGCCCGACACCGCAGCGCGGATGGCGCTGTACGAACGCTATGCGTTGCCGCTGGCGGAACGAGCCATCGCTCGTCTCGACCCCGCGCTCGTGCGCCGCACGACGCATTTGGTGCTCACGTCGTGCACTGGCTTTTCGGCTCCCGGCATCGATCTCGAGATCGTGGAAAGGTTCGATCTCGAGCGCAGCGTCGAACGCACGATCGTCGGATTCATGGGCTGCAACGCGGCACTCAACGCGCTCAAACTCGCGCGCCACATCGTGCGTTCCGACGACGCTGCGACCGTGCTGGTCGTCAATCTCGAGTTGTGCTCGTTGCACTTGCAGCGGCCCCAGGGCGTCGAAGCTGCGCTCGGCTACCTCATCTTCGCCGATGGCTGCGCGGCGAGCATCGTCTCCCGCGAGCCGCACGGCATCCGGCTCGACGCATTCGGGTCGTCCGTCATTCCCGAAACGGCCGGACACATCACCTGGCGCGTCGGATCGCTCGGATTCGATATGCATCTTTCGACCGCGGTGCCGCGCTCGATCGCATCTGCCTTGTCGGGTGCGCGCGAATCCGTGTTCGGCGCGCGGGCGCCGCGCGCGGATCTGTGGGCAATCCATCCCGGCGGCCGCGCCATTCTCGACGCCGTCGAGGATGCGCTGGCCTTACCGACCGAGGCGCTCGAGCGTTCGCGCGCCATCCTGCGCGCCTTCGGAAACATGTCGTCGGCCACGATCATGTTCGTATTCGAGCGGATGCTCGGCGCCGGCGGCGCCGACGGCTGGGCGCTCGCATTCGGGCCCGGCATGAGCTGCGAGAGCCTGCGTTTCTCCGTCGCGGCGTGAGCCGTTTTCGCGCCGCCGCGCGCAGTAGCGAACGGGAGTTGATGGACGACCGGGGCACCGACTACGACGCGTTCGCGGCCTGTTTGCGCGACGTCGGCCGCGCCAATCGGGCGAGCGGCGGATATCGTCCGACGTTGCGTTTCGTGCAGCGCGCGCTCGCGCGCATGTCGTCCTTACGCGAGCCCGTGCGCCTGCTCGACGTCGGATTCGGCCACGGCGACGTGTTGCGCGCGATCGCGGCATGGAGCACGCGGCGCGGCATACGCATGACGCTTTGCGGCATCGACCTGGATCCGTGGGCCGAACGCGCGGCTCGCGCGGCGACGCCGGCGTGCTTCGCGATCGAGTATGCGACGGCCGACGCCTTTGCGTTCGAACCGCACCGGCCGTACGACCTCGTGACCGCCTCGCTCGTAACCCATCATCTAAGCGATGTCGCGGTGGTCGAACTCCTGCGACGCATGGAGCGTTGGGGGCGCTGCGGATGGTTCGTCAACGATCTGCACCGTCACGTCGTGCCGTACCGCGTCGCCGCGGTCGCCACGCGTCTGACGGGCGCGCATCCGTTCGTGCGTAACGACGCGCCGCTCTCGGTTGCGCGGGCGTTCGTCCGTGCCGAGTGGCGGCAACTCTTAGCGCGCGCGCAGCTTAGCGACGTCGCGCGCTTGCGTTGGGAATTCCCCTTCCGTTACTGCATCGAGCGCACGGCCGGTGTCTGACGATCGGCAAGAGGTCGTCGTCGCCGGCGGCGGTCTGGCCGGTGCGTCGGCCGCAATCGCACTAGCCCGAGCCGGCCGTAGCGTCGCGCTGTTCGAACGAAGCGCGGCGGCGGAACACAAAGTGTGCGGCGAGTTCTTCAGCGCCGAGGCAGATGCGGCGCTGTATTCGCTCGGCGTCGATCTCGCGCGCCTCGGCGCCGTGCCGATCGAGCGCTTACGACTGGCGTACCGCAACGACGTCGCAGAAACGCGTCTGCCGTTTGCCGCCTGGAGCGCATCGCGCCGTCGCGTCGACGAAGCCTTGCTCGTGCAAGCGCGCGAGGCGGGCGTACGCGTGGTACGGGGCGCGGACGTGAGGTCGATCGCACCAGGCTCGGTGCGCGCCACCGTCGCCAGCGTGGAACGCACGCTGGCCTGCGAAGCGGCGATTCTTGCTACGGGGAAACGCGACGTCCGCGGATACCCGCGCAGGGCGTCTTCGCCGGACGACGCGATCGGCTTCAAGATGCACTTCGAACTCGCGCCGTCGTCGTTGCAGGCGTTGGCCGGACATGTCGAGCTCGCGCTGTTCGACGGCGGCTACGTGGGTTGGCAACAGGTTGAAGATCGCGCCGTCGCGTTTGCGGTGGTGTTGCGGCGCGCGGCGCTGGGACGTTACGGCGATTGGAACGGAGTGCTTGCCGCGCTCGGGCGCACGACGCCGCTCGTACGCGAACGGCTCGCCGGCGCGCGTGCACTTTGGCCGCGCCCGCGAGCCGTCGCTCCGATCCCCTACGGCTTCGCGTATCGGGCGCGGCCGGAGGATAGCGTCTACCGCGCGGGCGACCAGTTTGCCGTTATTGCATCGTTTACCGGAGACGGCATGGCGATCGCCTTAACGAGCGGCATGGCCGCCGGGAGCGCCGTAGCCGCCGGCGACTCGCCGTACGCCTATCACCGGATGCTCGGGGCACGGCTCCGGCGGCCGCTGTGGCTCGCGCGCGTGCTTTCGCGCGGGGTTGCGAACGGCTTCACGCGCCGGCCGATCGTGGCGTCGCTCTGCGCGATTCCCTCGCTGCTGCAAGGCATTGCCGCCGTGACGCGGCTCGCGGACGTGCGAGTCCCGCCGGCCGCCGGGTCACAGGCTGCCCTCGCTCCGCGACCGAAATTCGACGCGTGAGCGACGAGACTCGCGAGCCGCAGACGTCGGGTCCGGTAGCCGCGCCTCGAGGTGCGGGATCGCCGTGGAGCCTGCAGTACGTCGCGTTGCTGTTTCTCGCCTTGACGCTCGGGTCGGCGGTGGAACGGTATCTCGCTCCGAGCGTCACGATCGCCAAGCTCGAATCGCGCCTGGCACGCGCGGAGCGCGAGCGGAGCGAAGCGCTCGACCGCGCGGCGGCGTGCGCCCGGGCGGGAAAGAGCGGCCGCCGCTAACGCCGGCGACAGGTCTCGGAGGTGAACACGAGCCAGCGTCCGTCGCCCGTGCTCCGCGCGAATTCGCGGCGGAACGCCGTGGCGCCGAGCGTCGCGTAGGTCATGCGCACCCGCTGCGGCTTACCGAGATCGGTCTCGAGCCCTTCGAACGTCCAGGTCGGTCCGGTCCAGGCTGCGGCCGTGGCGCGATACGAACCGCCCTGCGTGACATTGGTCCAGCGTTTCTGCGCGCCGTCGTAGCGATACGTTTCTTCGATCGGGTAGACGTGTCCGGCGATGGTGACCGCATTGCGCAGCGTCAAATCGCCAGGCCCGTCGGAGCGGTACGCGTGCGTGCTGCGCGCACCGGCGATGGTCTCGCAGGTCCAGTCGCCGGCGAGCGTCCCAGCACGATCGTCTGGCGGCGCAGCGTCGCCGCTGCGAGCGCCGGGCACCGCAACCGTTGTCGGCCGCGCGGTCGCTGGCCGCGCTGTTGCGGGCCGCGGGGCTTTCGCCTGGGGGGCCGTTGCCCCTAAATGCGGCGTCGACTCCGGATGCGGCGTCGGCTCCGGATGCGGCGTCGGCTCCGGGTGCGCCGTCGCGCTCGAGCGGGGACGTGTTGCCGGCGTCGGGCTGGCGGCGGGCGGCGTCGCAGACGGCGCCGGCGCGAATTTCCACCCAGCCGGCGATGCGGCAGACACGGCGGAGCCGAATTTCCATGCCGCCGCCGATCCCGACACCGCCGGCGTCCGCGTGGGCAGCGGGGCGACTTCGGCGAGCGCCGGTACCATCGTGCCGCGCGCGGCAGGCGGCGTTGCCGTCGCGCGTGCGGTCTGTGCGGCTACCGGGACGGCGATTGCCGAGGCGACCTGGCGCCGACACAAATAGGCCGCGTCCTCGTGCCACACTGAGCCCGTCTGGACTTGATGCGCGCGACGAAACGTTTCCGGATCGAGTGCCGAGTAGACCAGGCGTACGCGTTCCGCGCGATCCCCGGCCGACTCCGTGCCGGAGAGCATCCAGGTGTCGCCGGACCAATCGGGGCCGCTGAGGTGCAGACCGCCGAAGAAGATGTTGGACGGCGCGCTCAGCGTCCAACGCCGTAAGGCGGAGTCGTACGCAAGCACCTCTTCGACGATTCCGGTCTTCCCGCTCGACGTCACGACGCGATTTTCGAGTGTAACCGTCCCGTCGTCGGCGCGGGAGTATGTCTCGCTCGCGCGACTGGGTGTCAACGCACCCGAACATGCCCAGGTTCCCACGAGCCGCTCGCCCGCCAGGGGCGAGCGATCGCGCGGCGGGGCGGCCCCGGCGATACCGGCCAAGGGAAGGGCGAGCAGTAGAACCCCGAACCGCGTCACGTTCGCTCAACGCTCGAGGAGCACCGGAGGTTCGTCGCGGAACAGGGATTAAAGCCTGACCGTCCTACGAGCGAAAGAATTATCGATGCAATTACGTTCGTGTCTCGCCCTCGTGCTCGTTGCGAGTTTCGGACTTGCGGCGTGCGACCGCGATGACGCCAAGATGCACCCCGTCCCGACGCCGACGTCGAGCAATCTCGCGAGCGCCTTTAGTTGTCCGACGAGCGACACGCCGGCAGCCGCGGTGCTGCGCGCGGGTACCGCGGCCGAGCGGCGCATGCCGCTCGTGCCGACGTTGCGCTACGGCGCTGGGGCTTCAGCGGAGCGCCTGGTCGTAACGTACGACCGGCCGGCGGCGCAGTCGCAAGCGACGCTTGCCGAGCGGACTGTCGGCGCCCGTCTCGTTCGCTCGGCGAACTACGCGGCGACCGGCGTGACGACGCGCGTCCTAGCGGTCGACCCGAACCGTGTGGCCGCTGCTCAGGCGGCGCTCGGCGCGATGCCTGGCGTCCGCAGCGTGAGCGCGGGCGGCGGCCGGCGCTACGGCTTGACGGTCAACGCGCCATACTACCCAAACAACGCGTACTTCCAGGGTTTCACCGACACGACGCCGTCCGGAAAGAATCCGCCGCCCGCACCGACATTCGAAGTTCCGCCCTTCGCCGAGAATGCCGACGTCCCGGGACAGTGGGAGATGCATCTCATCGGCCTCGATCGCGCGTTTGCGTATAGTCAGCCGGGCAACGGCAGCGCGGTGGGTGCCGTGCCGAACGCGCTCGGTTCGTCGACCGAGACGATTGCCATCATCGATTCAGGCGTCGATTCGAACCATCCCAGCCTCGCCGGTAAGGTTACGAAGGAAAGCTGCTTCATCACCGATCCGAATGGGCACCAGTCGACCTCGAGTTTCAGCCTAGACCCCAACGGCCATGGCACGAACGTTTCGGGCATCGCGGCCGCGATGCTTGGAAGCGGGCCATTCCTCGGCGCCGGCGGCAACGCGACGATTCTCGCCTACCGCGTCGATCCGACGCCCGACGATAACTGCGCGACGACCAGCGGCACGCCGCCCCCGAGCGACAAGCAGTGCGGGGCCGACACGGTCGACATCGCGGCCGCCATCGACGACGCGACGACGAGCGGTGCGCGCGTAATCAGCATGAGCCTCGGCGGCGGGAGTTGCAGCGCCGGCAAGGATTCGGACGCCGCGGAAGGAGCGGCCGTGGCCAACGCCATCGCGAAGGGCGTGATCGTCGTCGCCTCGTCGGGCAACGATCCGAAATCGCCGGTGACTGCGCCCGCCTGCGATACGGGCGTCCTCGCAGTGGGTGCGACGGCGCTCGCCGACGGGCAGCCCAACGGCGCCAATAATTCGAGCGGTCTGCCCGGTGGTAACGCGACCGAATACGTCGCCTCGTACACGAGCACGGGCGGGCCCCCCGCCCTGCGCAGTGCGGGCGCGTGGGGAATCGTGGCGCCCGGCGGCGACCCGACCGGCTCGAGCGACCCAGACAACCTGCACTGGATCGACAACATCTGGACGACGACGCCCGTATCGATGAACTTCTCGGCCCACAACTGCGGGACGACCGGGAGCGATCCGTGGATTCAGTCGAGCAATTATTGTAGTGTGCTCATCGCCGGCACGTCGATGGCGGCTCCGCAAGTCGCGGGCGCGGCGGCGTTGATCTTAGCGGCGACGAGCGACGCCGCGATGTATCGCTCGTCGCAGGCGATGAAACAGCTGCTTTGCTCCACGGCCGACGACATTCGCGATGCGCGGCAGGGGTGTGGTCGGCTCAACGTCTATAGCGCCATGGCTACGGCGCTCCGCGATCCGCTCTTGCCCTAGGCTCTGGCAGCTTCGCGGTTACGACGACCAGGCGGGAGGCGGATTCCCGAATGCAATCTCGGCGCGTGCGAATTCCGCCTCCACCCGCGCGTTGATCTCACGCCGCAGCGCGAACTGACGTAGCGGCGCGGTCCGTACGCTAACGCGGACGATGGCCGCGTCGCGGGTAAGTTCGTCGAGACCGATCCATTCCACCGGTTCGAGGATGTCGGCGTGCCAAGCGTCGTCGCGCGCCAACCCCTCGATCACGTCGCGCACGATCGCGAGCGCACGGCCGAGGTCTGCCTTCGGTTCCACCGGGACGCGGTAATCGACGCGCGACCAGTCGCGCGACCGATTGACGACGCTCGTTACCGTACTGTGCGGCAAGGTTACGAGATCGCCCGAGACGTTACGGATCTGCACCATCCGTAACGTCAACCGTTCGACCATTCCGGAGAATGCGCCGATTGCGACGAAATCGCCGACCACGTAATGGTCTTCGAACAAGACGAGAAAGCCGTTGAGAAAGTCGCGCACGAAGCTCTGCGCGGCCAGCGACAGCGCGATCGCCGCGAGTCCGCCGATCGTTACGACCGAGCCCGTAGGAACGCCGATTTCGCCGAGTACGACCAGCACCGCGACGAACACGAGAACGAAGCGTTTGAAGCCCGCTGCCGCAGAGGCGATCGTCGGCACGCGTAGCGCGCGGCGGGCGCGCTCTTCGGCATCGCCCGGGCCGTGCGTTCCCCAGGCGCCCGCGAGCCGGGCGATCAACACGTCGGCCGCGCGATCGAGCAATCCCGTGGCGACGACCGTCGAGGCGACGACGAACAGATCGCGCACGATCGTGCGGCTCAGCGGCGTCGTTTGCGGAAAGAGCGAGAAGGCCCACGTTGCCGCGATCGCCCACGCGAGCGCGATCGCCCACAGGATCGTTTCGGCGAGCGCGCGCGCGAATCGCAGACGTTGCGCGGGCCGCGCGGAGCGCAGCGCGCTTGCGAGATAGCGCCGTCGCCGGCTGCCGCCCTGCGCCGGCTCCGATGCCTGCGCCGCGCGTTCCTCGCCCGTCCTGCGCTCGTCTTCGGCGACCTCGCCTTCCAGACGCAGCACCCGCCGTCGCAGCGTGTAGCGCAACGCCAGTAAGACGAGCGTTGCCAACGTTAACGTCGCGGCAACGCGCACGACGGCGCGTTCGCTGCGGCGTTGCATCGCCGGCTGACGAATCGATAATGCCCGCACGAGCGCGGCTTGCAGCCGGCTGCGCCATTGTGCCGAGAGTGCAGAAACCGTCGTCTCGGCATAGCGCGCGTCGCTCGTGGTGACGGTTACGATCGGCAACGGATCGGGATGGTGCGCGTCGACTGCCTCGAGCGACGCCACGTCGCCTTGGCGCGCGACGTGGACGCGCAAGCTGGCTGGATCGTAGACCGTCGCGCGCCCCTCGCCTGCGCCCGGCGCCAGCAACGCCTCGATCGTCGCATCGACGTCGGCCGCGCGGGTGGCTAGGGGAAAGCGCGACGCCGGGGCGTTCGCATCTTCGGCGATCTGCAACACGGTCGCGCCGTCGACCGCAATCGCCGCGGTGCGGAACGCGCCGTCGATGCGGATGCCTGAAGCCGTAACGGCCGGTAACGGAATGGGTGGAATCTGCGCTTGCAGGACGGCGGACTGCGCGGGCACGGCGCATAGGGCGAGCCAACCGAAACATGCGACGGCGGCGAAGCGCACGCTGCGCGCGTTATGCTTTGCGCGCCGCGAATCCCGGTTTACGGGGCGTCGTGCGAGAGGATCCGCTCGATGGCGACGACGTCGAGCGCGAGCGAACGGTGTTCGACGCGCTCGTATGCCGACGCGGACGCGGAGGCGATCGCGGCGACGTGATCGTGCACGAACGGCACATCGACGTACACGAGGGTCAGCAAGCCGCCCGCCGTTTCGAGCGCGAGCGCGACGAACGCCCGCCGCACGAGACTGCGTTTTGCGAAGCAGAAGAAGGCGATTGCCGCGCTCGAAAGGGCGATGCGGAGCCAACCGGCCGGATTGCCGTTCAACGCCTCGACGATACGGAAGCCGACCATCGACGCGGAAATCGCCACGAAGAGCACGACCGGAGCCGTCGACGCAGAGATTTTTGGCGCGAGCCTCACCTGGGCGAGCATGACGCATCACCGCGCTGTAGCGACAGAGGCTAACGGACTCCATTGCGGCACGCGTCACTTCACTTATGACCCACAGCGTTCCGATGACTACCCCAGAACGAACGACTCGCCAAACGCGTTGAATCGATTGCAATTCGTATCTCTGGAAAGGGGATCTACCGATGCAGACCCAGCTTATTCGCGGCGCCGATCGCCTGCGTGCTGCGGTCGTCAGTGCCGTATGCGCGGCGGTGGCGGCCCTGCTCGTAGCCACGATCGTCCCGGCCGCAGCCTCCATTTCACTTCCCGCCGGACAGACGGTCCACGCCGTCCTGTCGTCGCAAGATATCAATACGAAAAACGCATCGGTCGGCGACCGCTTCACGATGCGCGTCGAGCCGCCGTACCCGGGCGGACGTGCCTCGCTTTCGGGAGCGACGGTCTTCGGTCACGTTTCGGCGGTACGCCGCGCGGGACAGGGTCGCAAAGCGCTCTTGACGCTCGCGTTCGACAGCATTCGTCTACCCGACGGGCAGAGCTCGCCGATCGCCGGCTCCGTCACGCAGCTCGATGCGAAGTCGGAAAACACGACCGCGCGTAAGGCGCTCGGCGCCGGCGTCGGCATGGCGGTCGGCAGTCAAACCATCGGACGCATCTTGGGCGGAACGCTCGGCGGCGTCGTCGGCACGCTGGGCGGCGCCGCCGCGGGCTACGCCTACGCCAATAACAATAAGGCGAATTTCAACGTCGCGAGAGGCGCGAAGATCACGATTCAAACGACGACGACCACGCTGATCGAACACCGCCAGGCATAGCCGAACGCGCGACCGGCATGCGAACGCCGGAGTCCGATGCGCGCAGCATGGGCTCCGGCGTCAAAGTTTTACGCGGCGCAACACGGGAGCGATTGCCAGACCCTGGATGACGAGCGTCACGGTAACGACGCCGAACACGATGTCGATGATCTCCGCGCGTAGCGGCGTGCTGGCCGGCAGCGCCAGGGCGAGCGCGAGAGACAGCGCGCCGCGCATCCCCGCGAACACGATGGCATGTCGCCAGCCGGGCGTTCCGCCGGCGACCCGTAGCAGCGGCGTTACGAGATAGGCGAGCGCGACGCGCGACACGGCGACGGCGGCGAGCGTCGCCGCAAACATTAGCGGCTCGTTGAGCGTGCGGTTCAACTGAATGCGCAGCCCGAGCAGCAAGAAGACGAGCGCATTGGCGATGAACGCGAGGACGCTCCAGAACCGGTCGATCTCCACTTGTGCCGACGCGTCCGCCGGAAAGCGGCGAAACGCGCGCAGCGCCATCGCAGTAACGAGCGCGGCGAAGATGCCGGAGAAGTGAAGGTGGTTCGCGAGCAGATACGCGCCGTAGGCCCCGACGACGGTTCCCACCACGGCTAGCATGCTATCCCGCACGCGTTGAAGCGTGACGACTACCATCGTCGCCACCACGAGTCCCATCGTGACGCCGCCGGCCGTAGTACGCAGTGCGTCGAGCGCAATAGTCGCGAGCGACGATGCGTTCGCACCGTTCGCAGCGACGGTGAGCGCTCCGTACAGACCGGCTGCAACGCCATCGTTGAATAACGACTCCGCCTCGACGATTGTGGCCAATTCGGCCGGTACGGCTAGATTACGAAAGGTGGCCACGACCGCGATGGGGTCCGTTGCCGAAAGGATCGCGCCGAGCAAAAACGCTTCTATGAAGGGCATTCCGGCGAGCGACGCGGCGAAGGCGATGGCGGTCGTCGTAAGCGCGACGCCGGGCAAAGCGAGGAAGAAGGCCGGCCGCCAGACGCGTTTCATGATTGAAAGATCGAGTTGCCAGGCCGCTTCGAACACGAGCGCCGGCAAGAAGACGAAGAAGAGAGCAGGCGCGAATGCGCTCGTCGCCTGCCGCGCCTGCAGCGGCAACGACACGAGCAGTAACGCGACGACGTAGGGTACGCGCACGCGTTCGGCGATGGCACCGATGACCACGGCGGCGGCCAGCAGCAGGACTATGAAGCCGACGGCATCGGCAGGCAGCGCCAGAGAGACGTCGTTCGTCACGCGCGCTAGCGTACCGGACGGCGCTCGCCTCGCCCTCGTCGAAGCGTCGTGCCATGTCGCATTCCAGCCTTCGCTCCGAAACGCCGCATGAAGTCGCCGATGCCGATGCGCGCCGCGAACTGCTCGGCCGGCTCGTCGACGACGCCGGGCTGTTTCCGCCGGCGCGTCGCACGCTAGCCGATGCGCTCGCCGTGCACGAGCGAACGCTGGCAAGCGACGCCGCGTGGATGGTGGGCCGGTTCGTCGTTCCCGCCTCGCGCTTCGCCGAGCTTGCGCAGGCACGCGCGACGAACGAAGACGTCTTGAGCGTGACCGTCGTGATCGACGCGCCCGCGTTCGACGAAGCAGCGCTTTCGGCGCTCGCGCATGCGGGGCAGAGCCAGGATCGCGTACGGCTCGAAGCGCTCGAAGTGCCGCTCGCACGCGTCGCTATAGGCTTCTCGGACGACGACCGCTTGCAATCGCTCGAGCGGCTGTTGCGCAATGCGCAATTCCCGTCGCTGCAATTCGTCTACGTCGAGTTGCCCCAAGCGCCCGAGGCGAGTGCTGCAGCACTGCGCGCCTTGCATCGCACGCGCGAGCGCGGGTCGACGCTCTGCGCGAAGGTCCGGCTGGGCGGCCTCGAGGCGGCGGCCGTTCCGGCCGCCACGGACGTCGCGCAACTGCTGTGGGAGGCCGCGCGCTTACGGGTGCCCTTCAAGGCGACCGCCGGACTGCATCATCCGGTTCGCTGCGACGATGCGACGCTGGGCACGCAGGTGCATGGCTTTTTAAACGTATTTGGCGGCGCCGCGCTCGTCTGGGCGCGGGGACTCGATCGCGCGACGCTCGCAGAACTCGTCGCCGACCGTTGCGCGGACAACTTTTCGCTCGACGAGCGGCGCTTCATGTGGCGCGGCATCGGTTGCGATGCGCACGAACTCCACCAGGCGCGCAGCGAGTTCGCGCACGCCTTCGGCAGCTGTAGTCTCGACGAGCCCGTCGCAGGCCTGCGGGAGCTCGCCATGTTTCCTGCAGCTGCGCGATGACCGACGCCACGCACGATCCGCGGTTGCGGTCGTGGTACCCCGTTGCGCCGGACAGCGACTTCCCAATTCAAAACCTGCCGCTCGGCGTCTTTCGCACGGTGGGTGCCCCCCATCTGGCGGTCGCGATCGGCGACGCGATGCTCGATCTCTATGTGGTCGCCGCGAGCGGCTTGCTCGATGCCGTCGTGCCCGATGCGCGAGCGATCTTCATGGCCCCGGCGCTCCATGCGCTGCTCGCGGCCGGCCGACCGGTTTGGCGGGCGCTGCGCTCTGAAGTATCGGGCTTGCTGCGAGACGGCGACGGGCGCATGCAGCGGGCGGAATTGCGAGACGCGGTGCAGCCTCAGGCCGGCGCGACGCTGCTGTTGCCGTTTGAGGTAGCGGACTACGTGGACTTCTACTCGTCGCTCGAACACGCGACCAATCTCGGCAAAATTTTGCGGCCCGGCAGCGAACCGTTATTGCCCAACTGGCGGCATATGCCAATCGGATATCACGGGCGTGGTTCGACCGTCGTGGCAAGTCCGACGCCTGTGGTGCGTCCCAAGGGGCAGCGACGCGACGGCGACGCGCCGCCCGAATACGTCGCGACGCGTGCGCTCGATTTCGAGCTCGAAGTGGCTGCAATAACGGGCGACGCTACCGAGGTGCGAGACCTCGGAGTCCGCGAAGCGGAGGGCGTCATTTTCGGTTTCGCGCTGCTCAACGACTGGAGCGCACGCGATATCCAAGTCTGGGAATATCAGCCGCTCGGGCCATTTTTGGGCAAGTCGTTCGCCTCGTCGCTGTCGCCATGGATCGTAACGCTCGAAGCCCTCGAACCGTTTCGGACCCGTGGTCCGGTGCAGCAGCCGGAGCCGCTTCCACATCTGCGCGCGCAAGCGGACGAAGCCTACGACATCGCGCTCGAGGTCGCGCTTTCGTCGCCCGCAATGCGCGCGGGCGACCTAGCCGCCGACGTCATCGCGCGCACGAACTTTAAGGGCATGTACTGGAGCCCCGCGCAACAACTCGCGCACGTTGCGAGTAACGGCACGCGCATTCGCGCGGGCGATCTGTACGGTTCCGGCACCATATCGGGATCCGAGCCCGCCTCGTTCGGAAGCATGATCGAGCTGACGTGGCGGGGATCGCGTCCACTCTTACTTGCCGACGGCACGACCCGTAGCTTCTTACAGGACGGCGACGAGGTTATCATGCGCGGCCGCAGCACTCGCGACGGTTTCATGTCGATCGGTTTCGGCGAATGTCGCGGCCGCGTGTTGCCGGCGACGTAGCGTCGTCTCGACGCTATGTCGAGACGACGCGGACGAGGGGGTCTTACTTGTGAGACTTGCCGGTCAGCGTATCGGTCACGGCTTGGGAAACGGCCGCCTTGCCTTGTTCGACGAGGTCGCTTGCGGCGGTCTTAGCGTTTTCCGTAAGCTGCTCCCCGAGCGGTCCGATCTGATCCCGTTCGATATCCGAGACCGGAACGAGCGAGCCGATCAAGAATCCAATGGCAATCGAGGCGAGAGCAAGCCCGAGCGGATTATCGCTAACGGTACCCTTCGCATTTCCCAACGACGCGCGTGCGTCTCCGGAAGTCGGGATGCCGCGGCGTGCATTGCTCGCAGCGTCGCGGACCGCGTTTCCAGCACCTGTCAGCGCGGATTTGGCGCTCGCGACGGCGGCACCGGCTCCGGCGGCAGCGCCGCTGGCGGCTTGGCGCACGCCTGCCATGACGGGCTCTGCATTATCGGCGCCGTGCCCGATCTTGTTCTGTGCGGTGTTGGCCGCGCCGGAAATGTTTTCGCGCGCCGCCCCAAAGGCACCGGTAACGGCGCCTTTGACCGTTTCGACGCGATCGTTGACCGCGTCTTTGGCGCGCGCCGACACGTCGGTCTTGTAGGCCAGCGCCTCGACCGTGTCTTCCATGCGCTCGCGCGTCTGCTCGATGTCGTGACGGATTTCGCTCGGGTCTTTTGACATGTCGTGCTCCTTACAGCTTACGAAGTTTTGCCGGCGACGCGCGGGTCGACACCGGCCGGATGTTCTTGAGTACTGCGAATCGTGCTGGGCACGAGCGTGCGCACCGAGCCTGCATAGACTTTCGTGAACTCGGCGCCCAGTAACAGGATGATCGCCGAATAATAAATCCAAACCAGCGCCGCAAGCAGCGACCCGGCAGCTCCATATGCCGACGCGACGCCTGCATAGCGTATGTACACGGCGATGCCGGCTTCGCCGACGATAAAGAGGATTGCCGTAACGGCTGCTCCGATCCAGACGTCTTTCCAGCCGACGCTGACGTCGGGCAGCACCTTGTAGATCGCCGCGAAGATCGCCGTGATGAACACGAGGCTGACGAGTTGGCTGACGACGGCAAGCGCGACGGGATTGCCGAGCACCGGGACGTTTGCGAGGACGTGCGCCTGGATGAAACCAAGGGCGACGCTTGCGACGAAGCTCACCAACAACAGAAACCCAATTACGAGGATCATTCCGAACGAGGCGACACGGTCGCGCAGCATTTGCTTCCAACCGCCCTTGGTGCCTTCGACGTGCCATATCGCGTTGAGCGCGTCTTGCAGCGACGAGAATAACGCCGACGCGCCGAAGAGAAACGCGATCCAACCGATAACTTGTGCGATGACGCCTTGACGCGGCTTATTGAACGACGCCGAGATCATCTGGCGCACGGTATCCGACGCCGACGTACCGGCGCTCTTCTGAATCTGTCCAACGAGCAAATCTTCCGCAGCACGATGCCCGTGGCCGCCGTGCTGTACGCCGATGAACCACCCGACGATCGCAATGAGCACGATGAACAGCGGCGCGATCGAGAATATCGTTGAATATGCGATAGCGGCAGCTAAGCGCGGGGCCTTGTCTTCGCCGAACGCAACAAACGTCGACTTGACGAGCGCGATCATCGACCCCGGCGAACCCCCGCCCGCACCGCGTCGACGTCCTCGCGGACCGTCTCCACGGTCTGTTCCGGAACGGGGGACGATACTTTTTTTATCGCATCGCGTCCGCGCATTGCAGCCACCGCGGCGACGATGCCGTAGACGATCGCAACGATGAGGGCCGCGGCCCAGAGCGGAACGACGAGCGCGATCGCTGCAATCGCACACGCGGTGAGAGCGCCGAACGCACCGAGCGCGAAGATCGCCGCAGCACCGAACATTCCGGCCGATTGGCCGGCGTCGCGCGCTTTGGCGGAAAGCTCCGCACGCGCGAGTTCGATCTCCTGACGTACGAGCGTTGCCGTATCGCTCGCCAGTTGTTTGAGCAACTCGGGAAGCGGGCGCTCGGCGCCGGCCGGTTCACTCGGTCGCATGTACGGTTCCCGCGCGCGGCGTGCGCGGGCTCGACGCGTAGCCCGTCGCCGTACCGCGGGTGGCATCGGTGCCGCTTTCCATGCCCCGCGTGACGTAGCGATCGGAGCTTCCCGCATACGCATCGTCCGGCGTACGCGGCCCCCTGAGACGGCGAGCCGAGCCGGCTTTCAGCGTTCTGGCTGCCGCAAAGCCCAGGAGCAGACCGCCGATCGCAACCGTCCAGGGACGCTCGCGACTAAAATCTTCGGCGTTGGAAACGAGCGTATCGACGTCGCTCTCCTGCAGGTAACGCCCGACGCGCCCCGTTGCATTGGCCGCGCCGTTCGCCAGATCCGCCGCGCCGTGCGTGAGCGCATCGCCACGTAGCTGATCCGCGATGTGGCGTAAATTCTCCGACGTGCTCAAGACCTGCTTTGCGAGGTCGGTCGAGCGTTGATCGATCTGATTGGTAACGAAGCCTCTGACGTTGTCCATCACGATGGTGCTATTCTCCGTTCGCTGCATGAGTCGCGGTGACGTCGTCCGAGCGCGCACGTCGTGCACGCCGGTCAGACGCTCAGGACGCAACATACCCAAGCGCCGTTAGTGAAAACCGCTTTGGCATGCCGAACGCCGGGCTCGCGCGCTCGGTCGCCTGCCGCGCGAACGCGAGCCCGCGGCGTTCGCGCGCCAAGCGAGCATGGCATCGAGATGCGCCACGACGTCGTCCGGGCCGATGTCGAGCAACCCGCGGTCGACGACGGCCGCGTGCGGTGACCCGTGACGGCCGCTCCAAAGTGCACGATGCCGCGGGCGGTCCGGCGGCGGGCCCCATTCGCTCGGCGCGATCGGCCCGAATAAGACGATGGATGGCGTCCGCATAGCGGTCGCAAGGTGCGCGATGCCCGTGTCTCCGCAGATGAGACCACGCGCACGGCCGACCAGCGTCGCAAGCGATAGCAGCGACGTCGTGCCCGCAGCGAGGTCCGTCGCACTGAGGCCTGCGAGACGAACGAGCTCGCGCGCTCTCGCGACATCCTGCGTACCGCCCGACACGACGACGCGCACCCCTCGCGCGCGCACGGCTCGCACGACCGCCGCAAAGCGCTCGAGCGGCCAGCGACGCGCTTCGCTAGCGGCGCCGGCGTGCACGACCACGGCATCCGCAAACCGTTCCACGCCGTCGCACGCCGGCACGTCGATTTCCAAGTCGCCGGCATCGCACGGAACGCCGGCTTCGCAAAGCATCCGCGCCCAGCGCGAAATTTCGTGCTCGTCTGCGCGCCACGTTGCGCCGTCGTGCGATTCCGGCACGTCCGCGTGGGAGAAGCCGATGAACCGAGCGGGACGCGCCGCGAACAGTACGCGATGGCTTTCGGGTCCCTTGCCGTGCAGGTCGACCGCGATCCCAAGCCGGGGAAACGGCGTTAGCGGTTGCAACGGCTGTACGTCGATGGCAGTCGTGAAGGAGCGCGTGAGCGGAACGAGTTCGTGCAAGTAGCGCGGTCCCGCAAAGATGCGGTGGTGGTCCGGAAACGCTCGTGCCAGCGCACGATACGCCGGAATGCCCGTTAAGAAATCACCGAGTCCCAGCGGCCGCAGCGCGAGCAGCGCAGGCGCGGTCACGCCGTATGTGCGACCGTCGCAGAACGCGGCCGTTCGATCGTGCGATACACGCGAGCGGTCTCGCTCGCGATGCGCGGCCACGCGAACCGCTCGCGTACGCGCCGTTCGCCGGCGGAGCCCAAACGCGCTCGAAGCGGCGCGGAATCGAGCAATTCGCGCAGCGCCGCGGCGATGGCGCGCGGTGCTTTGGCGGGCACGTGAAAGCCCGTGTAGCCATCGGCGATCGTATCCTTCTGACCGCCGACCGCGGTGGCAACGACCGGAATGCCGCATGCCATCGCTTCCAGCGGGACGATGCCGAAGGGCTCGTACCAGGCCGCCGCGACGAGTGCATCGGCAGACCGCAGAAACCCAGGGACGTGTTCGCGTTCCAAGCGACCCACGAAGAAGGTGCGTTCCGCGACGCCGTAGGCTCGCGCGTGGGCCCGCAACCGCAGCGTCTCCGAACAACCGTCGGCATCCGCTGCGTCCCCTCCGCCCGCCACTAAGAGTTCGGTGTCGGGTAGCTCCGCCAGCGCAGCGATCGCGTCATCGACGCCTTTGCGCGGCACCAAACGCGACAACGTCACCACGCGGCGCTTCTCCCTGCGCGGACGTGCGTAGGGCGCACCGGTCGCAAAAAAGGCGAGATCCACCCCGCAGGGGACGATGCGCAGCCGGCGCGGCTCGGCGCCCATGCGGCAGAGTTCGAAGATCTCTGCGCTCGTCGTCGCGATCACACGATCGACGGAGCGCGCCAAAGCGGCCTCATCGTCGAGGCGCGAGACTGGACTCGAATCGTTCGCTCCTTGATGCGCTCGTTTTTCGCTGCCGAGCGCATGGAACGTTTGGACGACCGGAATGCCGAGCGACGTGCATGCGCGTACGGCCGCGAGACCCGACATCCAAAAGTGTGCGTGTACGACGTCGGGCCGGTCGTTCGAGAGATCCGCGCGCAGCGCGTCCGCAAATTGCGGCAGATAACCATAAATGTCGTCTTTGGGAATCGCCCGCGCAGGCCCGGCCTCGATGGCGCGGACGGTGTACCCGCCCGGTCCGCGCACGAGCGGAGGCAGATCTTCGCGATCGCGGCGCGTGTACACGCACACGCGATGACCCGCGCGCACGAGCGCTTCGGAGAGCGCGGCGACGTGAACGTTTTGTCCGCCCGCGTCGGCGGTTCCCAAGCGTGCGAGCGGGTTGGCGTGTTCGGACACCATCGCGATCTTCACTCGGCTACTCCCCGTAAGACGTCGTCCCAGTCGCTCGTGAAACGTTCGATACCGAACCGTTCGCGCGCATACTCTCGCGCGCGCACGCCGGTCTCTCGCGCGAGTTCCGGATGCGCGACGTACGCGCGCGCAGCTTCGATCAATTCGTCGACATCGGTCGAACACGCGCCCGCTTCGCGGGGCACCGCGCGAAACGCTTCCGTCGTCGCGACTGCGACGACGGGTAAGCCGACGTGCATTGCTTCGATTAGCGAAAGCCCGAGTGAGGTCCACCGATTCGGATGGACGTACACGCGACGACGTGCGACCTGGTCGTGCAGGCGCTCTTGCGGAACGTCCTCATACCCGCCGATCGCGCTCGCGCCCATCCCGAACACGTCGACGGGAAGCGCCTGCGTGAAACGCGCAAGCAAATCGGCCCCGACGCGCCGCGCGCGACGGACCGGCTCGTTAATCACCGCTACCGCGCGTGGCAATTCTCCGGTATACCGGTAACCGGGGTCGACGATGCCGTGTTCGATCACGCGGACGTCGGTATCGGGCGCATTCCAGAACAGCGCGTTGAAATGGGTGACGTGCGCGAGCGTAAAGCCCCGCCGCCCGGCAATCGGATGGTGCATGTCGTCGATGCGGCCTTCGGGCGCATCGTGCTCGACGAACACGGCCGGAAGATCGTGACCCGCGATGCGATTGCCCAAGAATCGCGGCGCCAGATGTTCGACTTCGTGCATGCGCTGAAAAACGACGACGTCGTAATGCATCGTGCGGGATGTCGCTTCGTCGACCTCGATCGCGTTATCGGGCCAGAAGAAGGTCTGCGCGCGACCGCGACCATCGGGTCCGCGACCCGGAACCAGCGGTACGAAATATCGATGCGGACCGCGAACGAACGCGGTCATCCACGAGCCGTGGACGTGCCAGCATAGCACGTTCACGCCGCGCGATCCGGCGCGACGCCCAGCGCCTCCAGCGCGGCGAGCACGTCGGCATTCGCGATCGTTTCCAGACACGTCTGCCGGGTATGCGGACAGACGCGCGCACGACAGCCGGCGCAAGGGATATCCTGCATGCCGAGCACGACGCTCGGCACGCGATACGGCGCGAAGCGCGCGAGCGGAATCGTCGGCGGAAATAGAGCGACCACGGGCGTCCCCACGGCCCCGGCCACGTGAATTCCCGCGGTATTGCCGCAAACGATGGCGCGGGCGCCCGCGACGATGGCAACGTACTGGGCGAACGTCGTCCGGCCACCGGCGTCGTACGCTCGCGACGACGCCGTTACCGCGCGGGTGAGCTCGCGTTCGCCGAGCGAACCGACGACGACTAGGCCGTAACCGGCGGCATCGAGCTCCGCTACGGCGTCGCGCCAGCGCTGCGCAGTCCACGTCCGTGCGGCGACCGTCGCGCCCGGCTGGACGACCACATACGGCCGCGACCAAGCTCCCGGCTCGGCGGCCGGCGTAAGATACCGCAGCATGCCGTCATCGCCTGGGGGAAGCGAACGCCCGCATGCACGCACGAGCCGCAGATTGCGTTCGACTTCGTGAACGTCGTCGTCGACGCGCACGCGCACGTCGAGTAATGAGCCGGGATAATCGACGCTGACGGCGGCCACGAACGGTACGCCGGCGAGTCGCAGCAAGAGCGCGGCCGGCAGCGGGCTCTGATGGAACGACGCAAACACGAACGCCTCGTCGAAACCGCGGCGCGCGACGTCCTGCACGAACGCCCACGTCCGTTCCGCGACCACGGGTTCGGGCTGCGCATCGATCCATTCGGCGCGCGCGACCATTACGTCGGCGACGCCCGGTAACAGGCGCGCGGCACCTTCGCCGCTCGGCGCGCATAATAACGTAACGGCGCCGTCGGGGGCGAGCGCACGGATCGCCGGACCCGTCAGCGTCACGTCGCCGTTGTTGTCTTGCCGCACCGCGAGGATCCGGCGGCGACCCGTCGTCACGAGGCGTGCCCGGCCAAGATCATATCGACGGCGCCGTGCAAATCTTGCGCGACGCGAGGGGCGCGGGCGATCTCGTCGTCGAGCGTCACGGGCGTCGGAACGAGAATCGCTTCCGCGCCGGCTGTGCGCGCTGCATCGACGTCCGATCCGATGTCGCCAACCACGACGCAGGCCGAGGGCTCGACGCCGGTCTCGCGGGCGGCCCGGAGAACGAGTTCGGGCAACGGCTTCCGGCAGGCGCAGCCGGCATCTGCCGCATGCGCGCAGACGGCCCATACGTCGAACGGTCCGAGCGCCTTGGCGAGCCGCGCGTGAACGGCCGCCAACTCGCTGGGCGTGACGCGCCCCTCGCCGACCGCAGCTTGATTCGTCACGACGCCGACGCGCACGCCCGCGGCACGCAGACGATCCAGCGCCGTGCGAGCTCCGACCATGGGGCGGACGTCGGCCGGATCGCGCAAATCGCGGACGTCTTCAATGAGCGTCCCGTCGCGATCGAACAGAGCAAGCGCCGTTCGCGAGCGGCCGCGTAGGGCCAGCTCGCCTCGCAGCCGATGAACGACCGCTGCAAACGGAATCGCCGCGCTCGTGAACGCCATCGTCGCGACTTCCCGACGGGTGCGCGGGCCGGGCTCGATGCGGCGCCACGCGAACGCGGCCGTACGCCATGCCCAGAGCAGCGCAAAACCGATCGCGAGCAGCGCGGCCGTGACGGTGCGCACGTGCTCGGAAAACGCGCCGCGCGGCGCGCCCGCCCGTGCGTGCCACGCGCGCCCGTGAAGCGACGCCATCAGTGCGTCGTCGGCGTTGCCTGCTTGAAGCCGCACGCTGACCCAGGGATCGCTCGGACGCACCGGATGCAGCACGCGGCGCGTGCCTCGTGCGATCGAGAAGCCGCACCCGACCGTGCGTAGCGCCAAGTCCGCATCTTCGCGGTATGCGCGGGGGAAGCGCTCGTTGAATCCACCGAGCCGTTCGAGGACGTTGCGGCGGTATGCGCAATCGGCCGTGATCCAACGTGCCGTCGCCAGTCCGGCGACGTTGCGCTCCCAATCCGTGGGCTTACGATCGATGGGCAGCGGAACGGTGACGCGGCCTTGCGTTGCGCCGCCGTCGGACGCTGCGGCCAGATCGCGTGCGAGCGCGGCGAGCCAGTCGGTCTCGACCACGACGTCGTCGTCCAGAAACGCTATCCACGGCGATGCAACTGCACGCCAGCCGCGGTTACGGGCGGCGGCAGGCCCGCGCCCGCCGGACCGCACGACGCGAATGCGATCGGCCAGGCGCGGTAGCTCCGGGAGCTCCAGAGGTTCGGGCGTCCCCCGCCGATCGTCGACGATTGCGACCACGTCCGGCAATGGCCCCACGCTCGTTTCGAGCGCTTGAAGCAACGTGCCGAGCGACGAGCGGCCGATGGTTGGAATGACGATGGAGAAGGTGCCGCCGTTCATGCGTAGGCGAGCGATTGCGCCGCGCGCGCGCCGCGGCGCTCGAGCAGAAACGGTCCGAGCGCGAGCACATCGATTGGCGCCGATGCGAAGCATTCCAGCGCATCGCGCGGATCGTCGACCATTGGCCGGCCGGCCGTGTTGAAGCTCGTATTGACGACGACCGGGGTTCCAGTACGTTCGGCGAAAGCACGCAGCATCCGCGCGACGAGCGGCTGACCGTCATCGACGGTCTGCACGCGAGCCGTCCCATCGACGTGGGTGACGGCGGCCAGCCGCTCGCGCCATGTTGAATCGACTTGGTGCGTGAACAGCATGTACGGGCTCGGCAATTGGCCGTGGAAAAGTTCGGCGGCGCGGTCGGCGAGCACCATCGGGGCCACCGGTCGAAATTCTTCACGGCCTTTGATGGCATTGAGCCGCTCGAGATTGGCAGCATAACCGGGATGTGCAAGCAGGCTGCGATGACCGAGCGCGCGGGGTCCAAATTCGCTGCGACCTTGGAACCACGCCACGACGCCGTCGCGCGCGAGCACGCCGGCCACGCTTGCGGCGATGTCGCCGGGGCGGACGACGTCGAGGTCGGCTTCCGCCACGATGCGCCCGAGTTCGTCGTCGGACCAGTCGCGGCCCAGCGCCGCCGTTTGCATCGGCCGAACGCGGTCACCGCCGCCGTGCGCGACGAATAAAGCTGCACCGAGCGACGTGCCGGCGTCACCTGCCGCCGGCTGCACCCAAATTTCTTCAAAGGGTCCTCGCTCGGCGAGCATGCCGTTGGCGACGCAGTTGAGCGCGACGCCGCCCGCCATGGCCAGGCGGCGCTCGCCCGTAGCGCGATGCAGATTGGTTGAGAGCTCGAGAAGCATCTCTTCCAAGCGTCGCTGAACGCTCGCTGCCAAGTCGGCGTGCGCCGGCTCGAAGGCCGCCCCGCGAGGTCGTGCCGGGCAGAACGAAGCGAAGTCGATCGGCGGCGCGTGAAACTGTAACCCTTCCACGTACATGGCGTCGCGCAGACGCGCGAGATAGCGCGGCGTTCCGTACGCCGCCAAACCCATTACTTTGTATTCGTCCGACGATCGCGCGAAGCCCAGATGCACGGTAAGGTCTTCGTAGCGCAACCCGAGCGAGTGCGGCAGCGCTTGAGTAGCAAGCGTCGTTAAATCTCCATCGCGCGCCACCCCGGCGAGGTAGGACGTCCGTTCGCCGCGGCCGTCCGCGACCAAGACCGCGCACGACGAATACGGCGCCGCGAGATACGCAGAAGCGGCGTGCGCGACGTGATGGGGCACGAAGCGAAATACCGCGGGGTCGTAATTCGGAAAGATCGTATGCAGAAACGACGGCGCGGCTCGCGCATAAAACGTACGTAAGCCTTCGTATTCGTCGGCGCGTAGGTCGGCGCCCAGATCCGCTGCGAGCGACGGATCGTACGAATACGCTACCGCGTCGAGCGCCTCGGGTGCGACGCGCGCGCGCTCTAGACAAAAGCGCGCGGACTGTTCCGGAAGTTCCCAAGATGAAAACGGCACGCAGACTTTGCCGTGCTTGCGACGCGTAAAGCGTTCTTCTTCGGCAGCCGCGACAATTTCGCCATCGACGACGATCGCCGCCGACGAATCGTGAAAGACGGCGTTGAGCCCGAGCACGCGCATGAGCAGTGCATCCCCCGGTCGTTCGCTCGTAAAACCGGCTCGCTAACCAAATCGCTTTACGGCTGAAGCGCCGTACGCCGAGAACTGCAGCGCTGTTCGAGCATGGCAGAGGCTCGCAGGCCAAGGAGGGGGCGTATGCAGGAGCCGGGCGAGGATACGTCGCCCATGCGTCTAGCGAACCTGCGCAACTATGGCGCTTCGAACGTCGAGCGCTCCCTCCGAGCGACGTCGACCTCGCTATTTCGCACTGCGGCGTGGGTCATTCCGTGCGTCGAGTTGGGAACGCTCGACCGGTGAAGCGGGACGCCGACCGACGGCTTGGGCGCAGGTAAAAGGGCGTTCTACCAGTCTCGGGAGGCATGTCGCGGGGCTCGTACCCGATGCTGGTTAACGGCATCATCGACGATGCGACGGGCGTGCGCAGGGCGAGCGTTTCCCGTCGATCGTCTAAGGTCAATTTGATTGGACGCCGTGCTGCCCAGGCGGGCGCCGGAGCAATCGGCTTCCGCTTATGCGCGCTAGTCTTGCCCGACTAAGTCGAAGTCGGGCTTGTGGTCGTTCCAGTACAGATAATCGACCTGAGCCGGGAAGTAGTGGAAGAACTGAGACCATCGCGTCGAGACGGAGCAATCGACGTTGTGGTCCGACACGATTTGGGCGAACGGCGACCACTGCGTCGCTCCCGCCGCTAGATGCAGGCGGAAGAGATCGTTGCCGTGGCCTTCGATGTTCCCGATCGGCGTGCCGTGGCCGTAGATGTAGACGCCCCCTGCACCGTCGGGCCCGAGCGACGGATCGTGCGTCCGCTGGAACGCAGGCTGACGGTCGCCGCTCCACCGCACGTAATCCGACGAATACCAATAACGGATCGCGTCGGTCGTATCCATGTACGATACGTGGACGGTGCCGTCGCCCGTGACGATCATCGACGGGCCTTGATCGATCGTCACTTGCGCGTATCCCGCGTGCGAACGATAGTCGCCGTCGGGGATTTGCGTCGAAGGTTGCCATCCGCCGCCGCGTAGGGCTCGAACGTAGATCTTGCCGTCGGGATTATCGTACTGTTGGAGTTCGTTGCCGCTAAGCCAGGCGACGAGCAACGTTCCGTCGGGCGCGAAAGCCATGGTCGGATGAATATTACCGGCTCCTCCGAATAAGGGCGTGTCGTCGATTTGCGCCGGGCTCGTCCATCCGCCGCCCCGTCGTACGCTGTACGCAACGTGCTTGCGATTGTCGGAACCGACGTAAGACCAGACGACGTTCGGATTGCCGGCGGCATCGACCGCGAGCGCGACGCCTTCGCGTCCCTGCGTCAACGCGCCGCTACGTCCCGCTCCCAGCGGCGCCGGCGTTCCCCAGCGGTTGCTGCCGGTGTCGAAACTCGTAATCCACGAACCTTCGTTGCGCGTATTGTACGCGACCCACACGATGCCGTTGCCGTCGATCGCGAGTGCGGAGCTGCCGATCGTATCGGTACCGTCGGCCGCGTGCGGCCGATGCGCGGCATCCGCCTCGAAGAAGCCGGTCGCACGGCGAGGCGTCGTGGCGACGAACATCGGCAACACGTTGGCATAACAATTCGGATAGCCGTTACAGGTCGGCGTTGAAGCGTACACGACGTCCGTCGCCGAACGCACCAATTGGTGCGGTGAGACGTCGGCGAAGCCGACGCCGACGATTACCTGACCCGGCGTGAGCGGCGTGCGAATCGGCGTCGGCGTCGGCGGCGCTGACGGCGCGATGGTCGGCGGAGCGGTGGGCCGCGGCGTCGCCGTCGGAGCCGGCGTAGCACTCGGTCGTGGCGTCGGCGTCGGCGGCGGCGTAGGCGTCGGCGGCGTTGGTGAGGGACTTCCGTGCGGAGTGGGAGACGCGCTCGGCGACGTCGACGGTCCCGGCGTCGGCGAGCCTTCGACGAACGGCCGGCCGGTGGGAAGCGGATCCAACGGTCCGTGCAGCGACGCCGGCGCCACGGCGCCCGTACCGAGTTGCACGGCCGGCATGTTGCCGGCATTTCCGCCGCAGGCGGCAAGGGAGAGAAGCGACGCCGATGCGATGCATTTGCGAATCCGAGTGATGTCGATCATAAGGTTCCTCACGGTCGACCGTTCCGTTCATCGTTAAAGGCACGTCGCGTTCCGGGTAATGAATGACACGCAGCAATGCGGACGGTACGATCCCTACTCGCTTCGGCGTAACGTTAAAATAACGTTAGCTTTCGAAGTGCGGGCACGCGCATGTGACGCGCGTTATACTTTGGGTACCGGACCCCATGCGCTATCTCGCACTCGCGACGGACTACGACGGAACGATCGCCCACGACGGACGCGTCGACGACGATACGATCGAGGCGCTCAAGCGCATACGCAAGTCCGGGCGACGCGTCGTCTTGGTCACGGGACGGATGCTGGACGATCTCGCGAGCGTCGCTCCCGATCTCGCACTCTTCGATCTCGTCGTCGCCGAGAACGGCGCGCTATTGTACGATCCGGCGACGCATGAAGAAACGGTGCTCGCACCGCCTCCGCCGCGCGAATTCGTCGATGCGCTGCGCGCGCGAACGATCGCTCCGCTCGACGTCGGCCGTGCGATCGTAGCGACGTGGCACCCGCACGAAACGCTCGTCATCGAAACGATCGCACGCTTGGGCCTCGACCTCCAAGTGACGTTCAATAAAGGTGCGGTCATGGTGCTGCCGCCGGGGGTCAATAAGGCGAGCGGACTGCTGCGCGCGCTCGAGCAGCTGGAACTTTCGCCGCACAATGTCGTTGCCGTCGGCGACGCGGAAAACGATCTTGCGATGCTCGGCGCCTGCGAAGCGGCGATCGCCGTCGCCAACGCGCTCGAGAGCGTCAAGGACCGCTGCGACGCGGTAACGCAGGGCATACGAGGCGCGGGCGTCGTGGAGCTCGCCGGCCGCTTGCTCGAAGACGATTTGGCGAGCCTCGAACCCGCACTCGGACGCCACGCCGTCGTGTACGGCCGCTACGGCGACCGGGAGCGGACGCTCGCGCCGTACGGCGGTACGTTACTCGTCACCGGGAGCTCCGGTGGCGGAAAGTCCACGTTGACGGCCGCCGTTCTCGAGCGGTTGATCGACCGCACGTATCAGTGTTGCATCATCGATCCCGAGGGCGATTATGAAGGCTTCTACGGCACCGTGTCGCTCGGCGGTGCCGATCGCGTGCCGGCGGACGATGAGGTGGTGGCAGTGTTGGCCACGCGGGAGCGCAGCGTGGCCGTCAACCTGCTTGCCGTTCCCATCGACGAGCGTCCGCGTCATGCCGCAGCATTATTAGCGTCGCTCTTTACGCTTCGCGCGCGTACCGGACGTCCGCATTGGATCGTGATCGACGAAGCGCACCATCTGTTTCCGCACGACTGGGATGCGTCATCGCTCTTGCCCGCGGATCTCTTCAACGTATTGCTCGTCACTGTCGATCCGCGTTCGCTTGCGAAACGCGTCATCGACGCAACCGGCACCGTGCTTGCCGTCGGGGACGACCCAATGGGCTCGGTCGAGGCGGTGTGTGCGTGCATCGGCAGCGACGTGCCCGCAAGGCTGGAAGAAGGCTGCGACGGCATTCGCTGGGATCGCGACGACCCGGCGCGGATGCTTCCCTTTGCCGTCGTGCCGGGACGTGCGGAGCGCCGGCGACACCTTCGCAAATATGCGATGGGCGAACTCGCGCCGGAAAAGTCGTTTTACTTCGTCGGCCCGCACGGCAGACTCAATTTGCGGGCGAAAAACTTCCAGACGTTCGCGGATCTGGCGCGTGGCGTCGACGACGAAACGTGGCTTTACCATCTGCGCGGCGGCGATTATTCGCGCTGGCTGCGCGAACGCATCGGCGACCAAGAACTGGCCGACGAATTGGCGTCGATAGAGGCGCAGGCGTCGCCCGACGCTCGCGCTACGCGCGATGCGACGATCGATGCGATCGAGCGCCGTTACACCGCACCCGCGACGGCGGCAGCGGGTTCGGGCTGATCGTGCGGGCACCAGTACACGTTGCGGGTTGCGATAACGCCCTGCACGATGCTCGTGCCGCAACGGCGGCAAGGCAGATCGGCGCGGTGGTAAACGTAGAAGCGATCGCTGCCACGCACCGCGCCGTCCGGCCGCTCGCGGTCGCGAGGCCACGTCGTGACGATGCGTCCAACCAGCTCGCCGTCCGCCATCAAGCGACGCAGATCCGTCCAGATGGAACGCCAGGTCTTTCGGTCGATCCCCGTTCCCGGACGTCGCGGATGCACGCGATTGAGAAAAGCACTTCTGAGCGGTAGATGTTGCCGACGCCCGCGACGATCGATTGATCCATCAGCAATAGGCCGATGGGCGCGCGGCTGATTCGCACGGCGGCATACGCGCGCATCGGATCGGCCGCCGAATCGAGTGGATTGGGGCCGATGCGCGCCTCGAGCCGCTCGCGCATCGACGCGTCGTAGACGTCGATCGCGATCGCGCCGCGCAATTCGACCCAATGCGCGCTCGTGTACATGCGGAAGCGCAACACGCCCCGTACCTCGGGCAGCGGCATCGGACCGTCGTCGAATCCGCCAAAACGCCCTAGATGAATATGGAGATACCGGCCGGCGCCGAAATCGTAGAGCAGGTGTTTCCCAACCGCTTCGACATCGCGTAGCGTCTTGCGATCGAGCAGCGTGGCGACGTCGGCCGAGCGCCCGTCCGGCGAATCGATGCGAACGCGTTTACCGCCTAGTATCGCACGCTGTAAGCGAGCGTAACGTGCGACCTGCGGTCCCTCAGGCACGGGTACACACTTGCTCGGCCGGGAAGCGTCGATGAAGCCGGCTTGCGCGGGTACGCGCCCACAACATACCGGGGTCATTCGTACGTAGGAGATGCGTGTGCCACTTCGTCGCGGCGAGTTTATCAAGCACGTTGCGGGAGCGTCGGCTGCGCTCGCGGGCAGCGCGTCGGCCGGGAGCGCGGCGCCGGCGACCGGGGCGATTCTCAAGCGCAAGTTCGGCCGGCATCCCGACGAAGTTTCCGCGCTCGGCATCGGCGGCCACCATCTCGGTGATGCGACGTCCCCGGGCGATGCCGCTGCAATCGTGCACGAAGCGGTCGATGCCGGCATCACGTTCTGCGACAACGCATGGGAGTACAACGATCACCGCTCCGAAGATTGGCTCGGGCGGGCGTTGCGCGGCGGGTATCGCGAGCGCGTGTTTCTCATGACCAAAGTATGCACGCATGGCCGCGACGCGAGCGTTGCAATGACGCAACTCGAGGAGTCGTTGCGGCGGCTCGGTACGGACCATCTCGACCTCTGGCAAATCCATGCGGTCGTGTATGATAACGATCCGGACCTTGCGTATCGCGCCGGGGGCGTCATCGAAGCGCTCGACCGTGCCAAAGGGCAGGGTAAAGTTCGCTACGTCGGCTTTAGTGGGCACAAGGATCCTCGGATTCATAAGCGCATGCTCGATCTCGGCTATGCTTGGGACGCCGTCCAAATGCCGCTCAACGCGTTCGACGCTCAGTTTCGCAGCTTCCAACAGCTCGTCGTTCCGGAAGCCGTGCGCCGCGGCATCGCCGTGCTTGGAATGAAACCGTTCAATGGGCGCGGGCAGCCGTTCCATCGCGGCGACGTGAAGCTGACGCCCGAGCAGGCGCTGCGTTACGCGATGAGCGTGCCGGGTGTCACCACGACGATTACCGGTATGGAATCGCTCGCCGTGTTGCGCCAGAACGTCGAGATTGCGCGATCGTTCGTGCCGATGGACGCGGCGGAGATGAAGGCCTCGATTGCGGCCGCTGCCCCGTTTGCAGGCGACGGGCGCTTCGAAACCTACAAGACGTCGCTCGCGTTCGACGACGTGGTAACGCGACAGATGCACGGCATGCCGCTCGGCGGCGCAAACGCATAACGGGAGCGAGGAAGTATCGATGTCCGTCCCCCACCGCACGCTTAAAGGCGCGTCCGTCTCGATCATCGGGATCGGCGGCTCGTCGCTCGGCGACGTTAAAGACGAAAGCGAAGCCGGCCGCATCGTCGCCGAGGCAATCGACGCCGGCATCAACTTCTTCGATAACGCGTGGGAGTACCACGACGGGATGAGCGAGGAACGGCTCGGCCGCGCGCTGCGCGGTAAGCGCGATGCGGCGTTCGTCATGACGAAGTGCTGTTCGCATGGCCGCGGCCGGGACGTCGCGATGAAACAGCTCGAAGACTCCCTGCGCCGCCTGCAGACCGACCATCTCGATCTGTGGCAGCTGCACGAAGTCGTGTACGACAACGATCCCGATCTGCACTTTGCAGCCGACGGTGCGATCGAAGCGCTGGCCGCGGCTAAAGCGCAAGGCAAGGTGCGCTTCGTCGGCTTCACGGGGCACAAAGATCCCGATATCCATCTCAAGATGCTCTCGCACCGGTTTCCGTTCGACACGGTGCAGATGCCCATCAATCCCTTCGATAAGCATTACCGCAGCTTTCAGGAACGCGTGCTGCCCGAAGCGGCTCGAGCCGGCATCGCCGTCATTTCCATGAAATCGATGGGCGGCGGCGGAGAACCCGTCAAGGCGGGCGCCGCCACCCCACAAGAGTTGCTGCGCTATGCGATGAGCGTGCCCGGCGTGCTTACGACCGTTAGCGGCATCGATTCGTACGACGTATTCGCTCAAAATCTGGCGATCGCGCGCGCGTTCGCGCCGATGTCGCCAGCCGACATGGCGGCACTGGAACGGCGCGTTGCCGGCGTTGCCGGCGACGGACGGCACGAGCATTATAAGAGCACGAAGTTGTACGATGCGGCCGTCGGGCGGCGCGAGCACGGCTTTCCGTCGGCGACGGAGCTACCGGCATGAAGGCGGCCCGGCTTGCGGCGCTCGGTTGCGCACTGCTTCCGCTCGCGTCCCCGGCGGCCCCGACGCTGCAGAATCAAGCGCCCGTGAAACCGTCGCGAATCAAGAACGTCATGCCGGCCGTTCCCGCCGTCGATCGGCTCTTCGCCCGCGCGGCGATACAAGGCAACGCAGCCGAGATGCAGATGGCGCGGGTGGCACTCGTGCGCTCGAACGCGCCTGAGGTGCGCGGATACGCGCAGAAGATGATCGACGAACATGCAGCAATCGATGCGGAGCTTCGTCCCGCCCTGACGCAAGTGCTCGGACCGTCGGACCGCGCCGTCGAGCAGGCGCCGGCCGATGCGCTAGCGGTCGCGCATCTGCGTTCCATGTCGCAAGTAGACTTCGATCAGGCTTACGCATTGCAGCAGATCGGCGACCATCTGGCCACGGCGTCGGCCTTTCGCACGGAAGCCGATAACGGCACGGATCCGCGGCTGAAGCCGCTCGTACGTAAGTGGCTGCCGACGATCGAAGCGCATTTGGAACTCGCGGCCGATCTCACCCGTCATGTCGGCGGCGATTCGCCGTTCAAATCGCATTGATCACACCCAACGGAAATAGCGCGCGCTGATCGCCGTTCCGGCGAACGTCCAGGCGACGAGGACCGCAATCCATCCGCCGTAGTGCGCCAGCGATTCGCCGTGCATAGCGATGCCGCGAAACGCATCGATGAACTGCGTCGACGGCAATAGGCGCAGCGCATCGGCCACAGCTTTTGGGAAGCGATCGACCGGAATGTACGCGTCGCTCAGAAACGACAACGGCACGGTCAACACGGACGCAATGTTGTTCGCACTTTCCGTCGACTTGACGACGGCGCCGATAACGGTCCCGAGCGATACGAACGTCGCGGCTCCCAGTGCGAGAATCGTAGCGATCTCGAACGGGTTGCCGACGACGTGGACGTGGAAGACGAGCGCGCCGACCACAGCCAGCAGCACGGCTTGCACGGCCAGCAGCGTCATGCGGTAGAGCACGAGTGCGGCGAAGAAGATCCAAGCCGGCAGCGGCGTCAGATAGATTCGGCGCAGCAATCTCTTTTCACGAAACGTCGCGAGCATCGCTCCGACGCCCCAGAATCCCGAACTGAGCACTTGCGCGCCGATGACGCCGGGTAGCAAGAACGCCGATGCGCTTCTCCCGCCGAATGCAAACGAGAAGACGAGTAAAAAGAAGATGGGAATCGCGAGCGACCAGAAGATCATCTCCGAGTCGCGCAAGAAGTACCAGGTAAAATTCGCACGCGTTTGTGCGGCGAGCAGCCGGAACGTACGCACTACGCCGCGCCGCCGAGCGCCGGATCGTCCATCGTCTCTCCCGTAATGGCTAGAAAGGCATCCTCGAGGCCCGGGCGGCGTAGATCGAGCGCATCGATGTCGATCGCTCGGGCGTTTGCGAACGCCACGATAGCGCCGAGCGCGCGTCCCGGCTCGCCCGCCACCGCAAGCGACCAGCGGTCGGCTTTGCGCGTCCAGCGTCCGAGTTGCTCGAGGGATCCGTCCGGTGCGAACCCGCTTGCCGCAAAGTCGATGCGTGCATCCCCGCCGTGCGCCTTCACGAGTTCTGCCGGCGAACCTCGGGCTACGATTGCTCCCCGTTGCACGACGCAGACGTCGTCGCAGAGACGTTCGGCCTCTTCGATGTAATGCGTCGTCAGCACGAGCGTCTTGCCGGCCACGCGTAAGCGTTCGACTTCGGCCCACAAGATGCGCCGCCCGAATGCGTCCATTCCCGCCGTCGGTTCGTCGAGGAAGAGCAATTCGGGATCGTGCAACAGCGCGATCGCTAGGGCCAACCGTTGCTGTTCGCCGCCCGATAGTTTGCCGACGAAGCGTGCGAGTTTGTCGCCGAGCCCGACCCGGTCTGCAACCTCTTGCGTGCTTGGGTGGACGCCGTAGTACGTGGCGTAGAGGTCGAGTATCTCGCCGACGCGCGCCTTTTCCGGCAGCGACGTCGACTGCAATTGCACGCCGATGCGATGGCGCAGGGACTCGAAGTCGCGCTTGCGTGCCGGATCCCGGCCGAGCACGCGCACGTCGCCGCTGGTTCGTTTAGTGACGCCGATGCAGATCTCGAGCGTCGTCGTCTTGCCGGCTCCGTTGCGCCCGAGCAATCCGAAAATCGTCCCGGCCGGCACGTCGAACGTTACGCCCGCGACGGCTTGCACGTCGCCGAAGCGCTTCACGAGATCGCGCACGACGATTGCCGGCTCCGCCATCGCCCGTGCGTTTTGGCACGAGTTCCGCGATTCCGCCAAGCGCTGCGGGTGCGCGGCGCTCGCATGCGAACCTTCCTGCCGTGAAAGCGACGCTCTTTGCCGACGGCGGGTCGCGTGGCAACCCCGGTCCAGCCGCGAGCGGCGCGGTGCTCTATGCGGAAAACGGCGCTGCGCTCGCGGAAGTCGGCGAGTATATCGGCCACGCGACCAATAACGTTGCTGAGTGGCGCGCGCTGCTGGCCGGGCTCGCCAAAGCGCGCGAACTCGGCGTCGAGGATTTGGCCATCCGCATGGATAGCGAGCTCGTGGTCCGTCAGGTCACGGGCGTCTACAAGGTCAAGCACGCCGATCTGCAACCGCTCGCGAATAAGGCTAAAACGCTGCTGCGCGCTTTCCGCACGGTCGACATCCGCCATGTGCGGCGCGCGGAGAATGCCGCCGCCGACGCCGTCGTCAACGCGGTTCTCGACGAACGAGCCGAGCGTGAACGACCGGAGCGGGCCGGAATCGCCGACTGAGCGAACCTCGCTCGGTCGTGCGCGTCAAACCGTTTCCGCTCTTTCTCGCCGTTGCCATCGTCCTGGGCCTGGGCTCGGCGTACGCGTATTTTCAAGCGACAGCCCCGCACCGCTACGAAGCGTCTCGCCAAGTGCTGCGGCGCCGCTCCGAATTGCGCGCCGGGCTCGAGGTCCGCTACGACGTCGGACCGATCGCCGAGGAGGCATGGCGGCTGGCGGATATCGACGGCGTATCCCACGCCGACTATCGCATTCTCGGACGCTCCGGTACGCAGATTACGATCGGCGAGCGTCCGCGCGCGACGCTGGCACAGGACGCGAACGTCGCCTTCTTGTTCCAGCAGTTGGTGCTCGACGGGGTCTGGGATCTCACGAGCAAGCCGCCGCGAGGTGACCTTCGGACGCATTATGCCGTCGACGTCGCGCAGGTCGACGGCGCGGCGCACGGCTCCCGCCGAGTAGCCTTCACCGATCCGCGCTACTGGGCGACCACGGGCGGTCACCAGTATCACATCACGCTTTCGCGCGATAAACCCGTTCCCAACCTTCTGCAGTTATCGAGTACGACGCTGGTGGAGCCGCGTTACGAAAAGGTTATCGCAGATTTCCGCGCCTTCGGCGCGCCGGGCTTTCGTGCCAAGATCGAGGCGGCGCGCAAGCGGATCGCCGACCGCGCGTAATGCGCCGCATGCGGCGTGCCGCAATTTGCGCGGTAGCGCTCGGCTTCGTGACCTTGGCCGGCTTCGAGGCGTACGAGGCGCTGGAAGCGCCGGAGAATCAAGTCTTCGGCACGACGCTCGTTAGCGGAGCCGCCGCCGTGGGCGACGTCGCCTTAACGTTCGACGATGGGCCCAACCCGCCGTATACGGATCGCATCCTGGACTTGCTGCGCGCCGAGCGCGTACCCGCCACATTTTTCGTCGTCGGACGGGCGGTCGACGCATACCCCGCGACCGTGCGACGGATGGTGCGTGAGGGCCACGTGGTCGGCAATCACAGCTACGATCACGCGCACCTCATCGTCGAATCGCCGGCCGCGGTCCGCCGTGAGCTGACGCGCACGAGCGATGCGATCGCTCGCGCCGCGGGCGTGCGTCCCACGCTCATGCGTCCGCCTTTTGGATCGCGCGACTACGTCGTGCTCGGCGTCGCGAACGCGCTCGGCTACCGCACGATTATGTGGAACGTGCCGTTACCACGCGACTGGGAGCAACCCGGCGACGCGACGATTGCGCGACGCGTCGTCGATAACGTCACCGGCGGCAGCATCATCGTCTTACACGACGGAAATCGCGGGATCGTCTGTGCGGGCGGCCGGCATACGCCGCGGGATTGCGATCGCAGCCAAGACGTGGCCGCTACGCGCGAGATCGTCGCCGCGCTGCGAGCGCGGGGGCTTCGCTTCGTGACGATTCCGCAACTTATTGCCGATACGCGCGCGACCGGGCGGCGTGGCCGGCGCATGGCGGCGCGTTAGCGGCTTACGCGTAGCGCCGGCCGGCGAAATCGATGTAGCCGCCGGGATGCAGGCCTGCCGGATCGTGGTGCGTCCAGTGCACGAGCGGTCCGTACCGCGTTTGCGGCACGAGTTCTCCTCGTACGGCGATGCGATCCCCCGGAGCAACGGGTACGCGCGGGGCGAGCGAGACGTTATCGACCAGTTCGACTCGCGCTCCGTCGCCCGAGCGAACGTCGAACGCTTCGTGCATCGCTCGGGTGCGCGACCCAAAGAAATAATGCGGACGCGAAACGACCGTCGCGTCGAACGTTACTTCACGCGGCGCCGTACCGGACAGCGCCGCCGCGATCGAATCCATGCCGTGCCGTTCGCGACGGCATAAGATCTTCGCAAGGGGCAGGTCGCACGCCGCCTGCGAAGATCGAGCCGTGGTCTTCGTCTATGCGACGCTCTTTCTGTCGCTCGGCCTCATTCATCTGCGCTTCGACCGCCGTTGGTGGGACGGTCAGCGCGTGCGCCTGGCGATCGGCATTCCGCTCATCGCCGCCTTCGTCTACGTGAAGATGCCGCCGCTCGTCTTCCCGCAGGCATTCGCGTACTTGCTGTATCCGCTGGTTCCCAGTGCCGCCTACGGCCTCGCCGACGCGGCCCGAACGGCGGTGCGCGCGCGACGAATCGTGTCGTTGCGCCGGGCGCCGGTCTGGCCGTACCTCGGGGCCGTGTCCGCCCTTGCGGCGTTCGCTGGGGTTCTGGCACTCGCGCCGTACGTCGACGCCGGCGGCTTGCGCGATGTGGCCCACGCTACTACCGCGACGTCGGCAGCGCCGAGCGCCGACCTCGCGCGGTTGCGAGTGGTACCCCAAGAGTCGGCGGAGTTTACCGGCAACAAAATCGTGGGGCAGTTCGGCACGTATTATCGCGTCGGCAGCTATAACGTGCAGCTTTCGGGTGGCCGGCTCGTTTGGATCGCGCCGCTCGAATACGACGGTCCGCTGCAATGGCTTTCCCGGCGCACAACGCCGGGCGTCGTACTCGTCGACGCCGAAAACCCCGACGCGCAACCCGAGTTGCGGCGGCGTGCGCCGCTGCGGTACGTGCCGTCGGCGTTACTGAACGAGAATCTGCTTCGCCACGTCTACCTGCGGTTCGGCACCGAACGGATTCTCGAAGCTACGGTGCAACTCGACGAGACCGGAGCTCCACAGTACGTGGTTCCGCTGGGACGGCCGACGATCGGCTGGTCGGGGACGGTCGTTACCGCGGTCGTGCTGGTCGATCCGGCGACGGGTGCGATGCGGCGCATACCGCGCTCCGCGTTCGCTTCGCTTCCGAGCTGGGTCGGCCGCGTCCAGCCCGCCGCGTTAGCGCTCGAGTATAACCGCTGGTTTGGGGCCTGGGTGCACGGTCTGCTCAATTATTACTTCTTGCGCCACGACGTCCACGTCCCGGCGCGCAACGAGGTCTTCGGCCTCTCCGCCGGCGGCCGCTTCGTATGGTTCGTCGATCACACGTCGCCGCTCTCCGACCAATCGATGACTGGCTTCACGTATATGGACGCAATCTCCGGCGCCATAACCTATTACACGGCGTCGAGCGGCGAATTCAATTCGCGCGGCGCGGAAGACGCCGTAGCGTCGAACCCGGTGGTTCGCCAGGGAAAGCTGTTTCCGACGCAGCCGCTGCTCTACAACCTGCTCGGTCAGAACACGTGGATCGTGCCGCTCGTCGCGGAGACCGGAAAATACCAGACGCTGGCTCTCGTGCAGGCCAAGAACGGACATGCGATCGTCGGCTCGAGCTCGAGCCCGTCGCCGCAGAACGATGCGCTCGCGCAGTATGCGACGTTCTTGGGCATGGCACCGCCCTCCAGCGCGCGGCCGAGCGGCGTCGGGAGCGTGGGCGGCGGGCGGGCTCGCGCCGAGGCCGGCACGATCGACCGGGTCGCGGTGACGAGCGACGCGCTTTACTTCACGTTGCGCGGCCGGCGCGGCGTGTTCCGCGCCGATTTGCACGGAGACGCGTCGCTGGCGCTCGCGCGTGCGGGCGACCGCGTCGAAATGTCGGTCGACGCGGTCGCGGAGGCGATCGCGCACGTGCGCAAGCTCGTCGATCGTAGCCTCGTGCCGTAGCAGGCTTGCCCATCGGGACGGGGCCGCGGGCGCACTCGGAGAACCGTCGCCTCGTGAAGCGACTCGAGAGCGGCCGCATCGTCCTCGAACCGGTAACGGCGCGCAACGCCGCGACGCTGTGGCGCATCATGCAGAGCGCGCACCTGCGCGAGTATCAAGACGTGCCGCGCTACGCTCGCGACGAGTTCGAGCGACGAGTCGCCGCGCGACCCCGCATCTTCGATGGTCGGGCGCTGGGCCGATTCGAATGGCTGGTCGTCGTCCGCGAGACGAGCCTTGCGGTCGGCTGGATTTCGCTGCGCGTGGGCGAGATCGGCGGCGGCGCGGCAGAGATCGGCTACAGCATCCTCAAAACCCATCGCGGTCGTGGCATGGCGCGCGACGCCGTGCGGGCGCTGGTGACGCAAGCGTTTGCCAGTACGTCGCTGCGCCACATCGAAGCCTGTTGCATTCCGGCTAACGTGCCTTCGCGGCGGCTCCTCGAGCGGCTTGGGTTCACGATTTCCAAACGGCAGCGCAACGGCGCGATCGTGCGCGGACGGCCGGTCGACATTTTGGTGTTCGACATGCGGCGCGAAGCATGGGCCGGCGGCACCGCCTACGACGAATCGGCGAAGGCAATGGTAATGCCGGCGTCTGCAAATCCAAAATAACGTTGCGTCGGATCGGCGAGATGTCGCAACAGCGGCTCGCGAACGACGGCGACGGTCAGGACCTGCGCCAACTCGCGGCGCGGGACCCACGCCGCATCGACGACGTGCGCGTCGCGCCCATCGACGCTCGGCTCGCCCGCAGCTTCAGCTTCGAACGCAAACGCGACGAAGTGCGTCGCGGTGGCGAGGTCGTACGATTCCGCGACGTAGCATAGCGGCCCGGCATTGACTACGAGTCCGGTTTCTTCGTCGAACTCGCGGCGCAGCGTCGCCGGCAATAACTCGCCCGCGCGCGAACGGCCGCCCGGCAGATTCCAGATCGGTTCCGCATGATTGGGATAGCGCGACGCAACGAGCAAGACCGCTCCGTCGCGCTCGACGATGCCGACGGCTAGGTGAACGGTGACGATCGTACTGTTCGACATCTTCGATTCGGCGCGGATGGCGGAAGCCTGCACGCTACGCGTCGCCGTGTTCGTAGACGAGCAGGGCGTCCCCGCGGAGGAAGAAGTCGACGACCACGATCGTAGCGACGCGACCGCCGTCCACGCCGTTGCGTACGGAACGGCCGGCGAGCCGCTCGGGGCCGGGCGTTTCTTCGACGCAGGCGGCGGAAGGGCGCAGATCGGGCGCATGGCCGTCGCACGGCGGGCCCGCGGCACGGGCGTCGGCCGAGCGATTCTGGAAGCGCTGATCGCCGAGGCGGCACGGCGCGGCTATGCGCGCGCCCACCTCCATGCTCAGCTTCACGCGCGCCCTTTCTACCTAACGGCCGGTTTCGAGGATGACGGCGCGCTTTTCTGGGACGGCGGAATCGAACACCGGCCGATGAGTAAACCGCTCGGCCGCAAAGAACTCCTCTCGGACTCATAAATTTTTCATCCAGTTGCATCCCAACGGCTGCGGCATGTGTTATAGTGCCTGAAGTCGGATCGGGTACTTCCCTGGCGTCACGCCATCCGACTCGAAACCATCGCGGACCGGTAGTTAGCCACGTAGCTCTCCATCAGGTACTCAGCGGGGCCGAAACAAACCTGACGCCAGGAGAAGACCAAAACCCGAACGTGTATACTGATGAGACCCTGAGCTGCGTTGATTGCAACAGCCAGTTCATTTTTAGCAGCGGCGAACAGCAGTTCTTCGCGAGCAAAGGCTTCCAGAACAAGCCCAATCGATGCCCCGACTGCCGCAACGCGCGTAAAGCGCAACGTGGCTCGGCCGGCGGCGGAGGTGGCGGCTCGTATGGTGGCGGTGGTGGCGGCGGCGGCGGAGCCGCGCGCGGGGCGCGCGAGATGTTCCAGACGACGTGCAGCCAGTGCGGACAGACGGCCGAGGTGCCGTTCCAGCCGCGCGGTGATAAGCCGGTGTATTGTCGCGATTGTTTCGCGACGCGCAGTTCCTCGTACCGCTAGGCTCCGGCCCGCGTACGACGGTCGCGCGCGACCGGCCTACATAAGAAACGAGGCCGGCATCGTGAGATGCCGGCCTCGTTTCTCGTTACGCCTGGGGTGCTAAGAGCCGGAGGGCGCTGCCGATGGCGACGTCGATCCAGGCGTTGAGGGATCCGAGCCTGATCCGGACGACGGGGACGGCGAACCCATGCTCGACGGGGACGGCATGCTTGACGGAGCCGCCATCGGCGAGCCCTTGGGCATCGGCTTACGCGAACGCGTCTTTCTGCCTTCGTTCATCGGGACGCTAGGCGAGCCGGACGGCGACGGTATCGGCATGGCCGACATGGCCGGCGCGGGCGAGTTAGAAGCGTCGGTCTGAGCGTTGGCGACCGCGCCGCCGGCCATCACGACAAGGGCGGCGAGGGCGAGCGAGAATCCTTTGAGCAAAGCGAAACCTTTCGAGCTGGAGCGGCGACGGCTAACGTCACCTGACATATATGTGATCTTCCCGGGAAGGGAAGCGGCTAACGTGCCACTAATGTCGGAACGCTTTCCGCGGCTCGGGCCTTTGCAAAGCTTCGCGCGCGTGATAAGATAGGCGCCTTATGTCCTCGGGCTCCGGTGGGAAGAGGCGGGCGTGCGATGTCGCCGGCCTCTCTGACCATTGTCGACGCCCGAACGTAAACGTTTCGCACGTCAATCGGTGAGAGTATCAAAGAAGTAATGCCGCATTCGATCAGTCCCAAGACGTCCGCCGCTGCGAAGGCGCCCGCCGGCAAAGCGAGCCGTCCGAAGCGGGCGCCCAAGGGCAGCGACGGCGCGGCCGTCGCCACGCTGGCCGCCCCGACCCCGGGCGTTTTCGCGCCCGAGACCGAGGCGTTTACGGTCGAGCGTTATCAAGATCCCGGTGCGAAACTCAAGCGCCATACGTTTGCCAAGATCACCGACGTTCTCGAGTTGCCCGATTTGATCGAGCTGCAGAAAGCGTCGTTCCGTTGGTTCATTACGGACGGGCTTAAGGACGCCTTCGACTCGATCTCGCCGATCAAGGACTTCACGGGCAATCTCGTGCTCGAGTTCGGCGAACACAGCCTTGGCGAGCCCAAGTATTCGGTCGAAGAGTGCCGCGAGCGCGACATGACCTACAGCGCGCCGTTGCGCGTTCGCGTGCGGCTCATTACGGCCGAATCGGGCGAAATTAAGGGAATCCCCGACCAAGAAATTTTTATGGGCGATTTCCCGCTCATGACCGACAAGGGCACGTTTATGATTAACGGCGCGGAGCGCGTGATCGTGAGCCAGCTCGTACGTTCGCCCGGCGTTTACTTCTTGCGCGACGTCGACACCAATAACCGCCCGACGTTCAACGCTACAATCATTCCCAATCGCGGAGCCTGGATCGAGTTCGAAACCGATAACGGCACGAAGAACGATGAGACCGAGGGCACGGTCGGCGTCCGCATCGACAAGAACCGTAAAATCTACGTCACGACGTTCGTGCGCGCGCTTTCGCGCCCGGACCTCGGCTTTGACTGGGAGAACGACGAAGCGATTCTCGCTCTCTTCGATCACTCGCCGCTCATCGCCAACTGCCTCGAAAAAGACAAGGACATCAAGACGCGCGAAGACGCGCTCAAAGAGATCTATAAAAAGTTGCGGCCGGGCGAGCCCGAGAACGCCGAGAACGCCGAGAAACTGCTGGAGTCGCTGTTCTTCGACGAGAAGCGCTACGATCTCGCGGGCGTCGGACGGTACAAGCTTTCCGGGAAACTGGAGCGCGAATACAACGCGGCGCACGTTAATATTCCGTCGATCGAAAAGCGTTGCCTCGTACGCGAAGACATGATTGCCGTGATCGGCCGGCTCATCAAGGTCGCGACGGGCAAGATCCATATCGACGACATCGATCATCTCGGCAATCGCCGCATCCGAAGCGTCGGCGAACTGTTGCAGAATCAATTTCGCGTCGGTTTGCTCCGGCTCGAGCGCGTCGTTCGCGAGCGCATGACCGTGCAGGACATCGAGACGGTCACGCCCCAGGCCTTGATCAACATCCGTCCCGTCGTCGCCGCGATCAAAGAGTTCTTCGGCTCTTCGCAACTCTCGCAGTTCATGGATCAGACCAACTCACTTGCGGAGCTCACGCATAAGCGTCGGCTCTCGGCCCTGGGTCCGGGAGGGTTGTCGCGCGAGCGCGCCGGGTTCGAGGTGCGCGACGTTCACCACTCGCACTACGGCCGCATCTGCCCGATCGAAACGCCGGAAGGTCCGAATATCGGCTTGATCGGTTCGCTCGCGACCTTCGCGCGGGTCAATAAATTCGGCTTCCTCGAGACGCCGTACCGCATGGTCGAAGGTGGCATCGTTTCGAGCGAGCTGCGCTATCTGACGGCCGACCGTGAAGACGAGTACATCATCGCGCAGGCCAATACGCCGCTCGACGCCGAGGGCAAGATCACGGCCGAGCAAGTCATCGCGCGTTACGCCGAGGAATACGTCACGGAGCCCCCCGAGCGCGTGCAGCTCATGGACGTGTCACCGAAGCAAATCGTCTCGGTAGCAACGGCGCTCATTCCGTTTCTCGAACACGACGACGCCAATCGCGCGCTCATGGGAGCGAACATGCAGCGCCAAGCCGTGCCGCTCTTGCGCCCGCAAGCGCCGATCGTCGGGACGGGTATGGAATACCGTGCCGCTAAGGACTCGGGGGGCTGCGTGCTCGCCGAAGAGGCCGGCGACGTGGTGCAGGTCGATGCGAAGCAAATCGTCGTCAAAGCCCGCGACGGCGGTCTCGAGAAGACCTACGATCTACTCAAGTACACGCGTTCGAATGCGGGGACGTGCATTAACCAAAGCCCGATCGTGACGATCGGCGAGTCCGTCATGCGCGGCCAGATCCTCGCCGACGGACCATCGTCCGAGCAAGGCGAGATGGCGCTCGGCCAAAACGTCTTGGTGGCGTTCATGCCGTGGGAAGGCTACAACTACGAAGACGCCATCCTGATCTCCGAGCGGATGGTTAAGGACGACCGCTTCACGTCAATCCACATCGAAGAGTATGAGTGCGAAGCGCGCGACACGAAACTCGGTCCCGAAGAGATCACGCGCGACATCCCCAACGTCGGCGAAGACGCGCTCAAAGACCTCGACGAGAACGGCATCATCCGCATCGGTGCCGAGGTGCGCCCCGAAGACATATTGGTTGGTAAGGTGACGCCTAAGGGCGAGACGGAGCTTACGGCGGAAGAGCGGCTGCTCCGCGCCATCTTCGGCGAGAAATCGCGCGAAGTGCGGGACACGTCACTGAAGGTACCGCACGGCGAAAAGGGCAAGATCATCGACGTCAAGATGTTCTCGCGCGATAACGGCGACGAATTGTCGCCCGGTGTGAGTCATCTCGTGCGCGTGTACGTCGCTCAAAAACGCAAGATTTTGCAAGGCGACAAGATGGCCGGACGCCACGGCAACAAGGGCGTCATCGCTAAGGTGTTGCCTGAAGAGGATATGCCGTACACCGAAGACGGCACGCCGGTCGACATCGTGCTCAATCCGCTCGGCGTACCGAGCCGAATGAATCTTGGCCAGATCATGGAGACGCATCTCGGCTGGGCAGCGCGCATGCTCGACATGCACATCGCCACGCCCGTCTTCGACGGCGCGCACGCTGAAGACATCGCCGAATGGCTGCAGGACGCCGGCCTTCCGGCCGACGGTAAGACGTGGCTGCGCGACGGCCGTACGGGCGAACGCTTTAATCGTCCCATTACGGTCGGTATGATCTACATGCTCAAACTCGCGCACCTGGTGGACGACAAGATCCACGCGCGTTCGACCGGCCCGTATTCGATGATTACGCAACAGCCGCTCGGCGGCAAGGCGCAGTTCGGCGGCCAGCGCTTCGGCGAAATGGAAGTCTGGGCACTCGAAGCCTACGGCGCCGCGTACACGCTACAAGAACTCTTGACGGTAAAGTCCGACGACGTCGTGGGCCGCGTGAAAACGTACGAGGCGATCGTCAAGGGCGAAAACGTCATGGAGCCGGGCGTACCGGAATCGTTTAAGGTTTTGATCAAGGAGCTCCAGTCACTCGCGCTCGACGTGAAGGTGCTTACGGAGACGCGCGAAGAGATCGAGATCAAGATCCAAGACGACGACATGACCGAGACCGCCAAAGACATCGGGCTGCTCGTCGGCGACGACGATCCGCGTATGTCGCAGACGATGGTCGCCGCGCGTGAAGCCGAGCAACAACGTGCCGTAGCGACGGCGGTGCCGGCCGGTATCGGTATGGAAGACGCATCCGAAGGTGCGACGCTCGTCGAGGCGGAGGAGCCCGAAGAGGAAGAGGAAGCCGAAGCCAGCGACGAGGAGGTCGCGGCCGCGCAGGCATCGCCACGAAATGTCGTCGCACCGCCGCCCGGCCTCGACGATGAGGGCGCGCTCGGCCGTCTCGGGACGCCGGGACTCGGCGACGACGTGCTCGATGCCGACGTACTCGAAGCCGAAGAGCCGGCGGTCGAGGAAGAAGACGTCGACGAGGGTTATGTGCTCGAAGACGAAGATGCCGAGACCGAAGAGGAAGAGGAAGAAGAAGAGGGCCTCGGGCCGCTCGGTGGCGGAGACGAGGATTACTAACCGCTCACGCGACTGATATGTGATGTCGAGGCTGCCGTCGGCGGCCTCCACATCGTTTTAACCGCTCTAGCTGCGAGTGGGTATATGACGCTCGAGGTCGGAGCTTGTCGGCGCTTGGCACGTCGATTCGGTCGGGCGCAATGTCCTAGCGGCACGAAGCACTCATTGAGTCCGCTCCGTCGGAATAACGAACGCTCTTCAATAGAAGCAAAGGCTGTGGTGCGTTCGGCGAGCCCGAGCGTGGTGGCCGTAGGTCGTGTTTCTGCTGGAGTTAGCGTGAGGCCGGTCTGCGCAAGAACGAGACGACGGCCGAATGCTCGTGCACGCCATCGTCCTCGGCCGAGAGTCGTGCGAAGAAGAAGCTCGCCATCAGATCGAGCAGGTTACAGATTTCAGCGAGGTCGGGAGCGAGCGCTTCGGCCGTGCGATACGTCCGGCATACGCTAAAAGCGACGGAACGGTACGTCGCATCGAGCACGACTTTACCGCCCGAGAAGAAGCAGTTCGTGAGGTTGGCGGCTCGCAGCCGCTCGCGTTCATCGTCGGCCTCCGGCAAGCGCCATGAAACGTGAACGTTCACGTCGTTCGTATCGCTCGTAGCGAGCGTGAGTACGTGCATTCGTCCGTCGCGCATGAAGCGCACGGTCGTGCGGTCGTCGGGGCGTTCGGGCGCAAAGCCGGCTCGCACAAGCGTATCGCGGAACGGCTCGATTGCATTCATGTGGCGAACTTACTCCACCGGGGTGCCAACTGGGTGGCATTCCCCCCAAGCGCCGGCGCAGTTCCGCCTTACCGCAGTAGCGTCGAGGTCCTGCGATATCGAATTAGCTGGACGGTTGGCCGAGGCGGACTTCGGGTTCTCGGGCTGCGCGTAGAATGCAGGCGCAGATGAAGCGTAAGCATGGCGTTGTCGACCTAGGCGCGGAGCGCCGGGCCGTCGATGTCGTTCGGGAGCAGCAACGACCGTGAGAAGCGGCGCCGCTCATATCTACCGGCGATCGGCAAACACGTCGTCTGTTATGGCGATCTCCTCGGGCTTATAGGCGTGCGCCGGAACTCCATCCGAAGGCCGCCGGCGTCATCCCGGTTGCGCCGGCCTAAACCGTCGACTTCGCGCACGCGACGGTCAGGCCCGCCGCGATTTGCGCACCTCGTAAGCGAGTAAGCGAACGAAGGCATCGTTGACGACGTTATAGCACTCGCACGCTTTCGCTTCGAGCGCCGCGCGGTCGAGCAAACGGATCAAGCCACGATGGTATTCGATGATGCCCGCTCGTTCGAGCGACGACGCCGCTAACGTCACGCCCGGACGGCGCACGCCGAGCATCATCGCTAGGTACTCGTGCGTTAGCGGCATCGTGTCGCCTTCCACGCGGTCGTGCGCCATGATTAGCCAGCGTGCAAAACGTTGGTCGATCGCATGGAGCCGGTTACAGCCCGAGAATTGTGCGAGCGTCTCGAGCATCGCTTGTGCGTAGCGCAGTGCATGGCGCTCGAAATCTACATCCGAGTGGACGGCGGCCAAGAAGTCCGCACTCGACATGCGCCACATCCAGCCCGAGATTTGCACCATCGCTTCGCTGGCGCTGGTCGGATCGCCGAGCGCCAGAGGCAGCCCGAAAAAGCCCTCTCGGCCGATGACGGCAACCTCGATCGCCGTGCCGTCCTTCATGCGCGTTACCGACGATATGACACCCGTGGTCGGAAAATACACGCTGTCGATCGAGCTGCCGGAGCGGGCGATCTGATCGCCCGTCGTACCATAGACCGAATCGATCCGGGAGCGAATACCCGTTGCGTTTGCAGCGTCGTCAAGCGCATCGAGAAACAGGTTGCCGGTAGCGACCACCTGGCGTGCTTGGGAGGTGAGATTCATATCGAGGCGCCTTTAGCCGGCTCATAGAAGCCGGGCGTTTCCGGTGCGACTCGTTACGAGCGCGAGTCTATGAGTCGCGGGCGTCGTAGTGGTTCGAGGGCGCCAGCCGTCGATGCGTCGTACGAGCTCCCTTACCCACCAAGCCGGCGAAGCCTCCGCTTTAATGTTCTACGGAAGGTAGGTGGCTGTCCGATAGCGGCGCCGCCGGATCGCTGCAAACGCCGCCCTAGTAATTGGACCTTCCAGACTGACAGCCGCTACGAGCGCCAAAGCGAGCCAGAGTGGCACTTTGCGCGCGAGCGTTCGAAGGTCGAGGTCGCTGTAAGCGGGATCCAGGCGGATCCGCCACATCCACGCACGTGCGGACACGTTACCGGCCGCGATGCTAACGGCGGGCGCCCCATGCACGCCGCCGACCTTGGTCGCTGGCAGCGGCAACCGTTTGTCGAGCGTGAAGAGTGCCACCGTCGCGACCGCCGCGAACGCCAGCTGACGAACGAGCGTTGCACTCGGGAGTGCGATGCGCGCGGCACCGGAGGTCGCCGCGAGAGCGAGCGGGAGGCCGCGCCATCCGCTGCCCCACGGCATCGCCAAAGCGACGACCGCGACGCGAGCGGCCCAGGAACGGCGCGAGAGTAGGAGGGCTGCCGGCAGCGCCGCGGCGAGCTCGACGTCGTGTGAAAAAGCGCTGCCGAGCATTGCGACTGCGACGGGCAGCAGCACGAGCAGCGCGGGGGAGCCGCCGGCGAGCACGGTACGCCCCGCCGACCAAACGCCGAAGGCGAGCGACGCCATCGCGCACAGCGTTCCAAGCGCCAGCGCAACTCCTTCGGAAGCGTGCAGGAGATAGGCAACGTGAGACGTGCTGTACTGATCGACGGCGACTAGTTCCGCGCGAGCCTGTAGCGGGAGAAACGTTCGCAGGTATTCGAGATTCGTGAGCGGTCCGAGCACAACGATGCCGAGCGCGGCGCACGCGACCCCAGCAAGCACGAGCGTGCGTCGAGCCGCCGGAACCGCGACGAAGAGTCCGACGCAACCTGCGAGCCCGACGTGCGGTTCGAGCATCGCGGCGGCTGCGGCGAGCGCGGCGAGCCGAGGCCGGTGCCGCTCGAGCGCAAGCCCGGCTGCGGCGAGTGCGGCCAACGCGAACGGAATCGGTTCGCCGTAGACGAGTTGTAGGATGCCGATCGTCGGCGCACACACGAAGGCGACGGCTAGCGTCGATGTTTGCATCGACGCGGCAACGGCGGCGGTAGTAATTCCGAAAGCGAGCACGAGTAAGGCGATCCACCCGAGACGAGCGATGTCGTACGGAAGCTCGGCGAGCGGAGCGAACACGGCGGCGGCGTAGCCGGGCAGCGGATATGGCGTCACCGACCAATCGGGTTCGCCGGCTTCCCGCCGCACGGCGTGTTCGCAAGCCCGTAACGGCTCGACGCGATAGGGATCCGAGCCCGCGAGCACCGCACGTTCGCCGCAGTACACGACGCGAAAATCGAGCACTTTCGGCAGGTATGAATCGTGCGCGACGATGGCGTACAGCGCGTAGACGACGGCAACCGCGAACGTTGCCGCTACGATACGCCGCACGAAAGAACGCTCGACCCAAAGTATGTCGCGCATCGTCGTTAGCATACACCCGGTCGATTACGATTGGTACGAATGCTGCCGTAGGTTGTGAAATCGTGAAGATCAGTCGAAGGTCATGCTCCTTGCTCCTCGCGGAGCCAAAAACCCGCCGTCGCTTCGTGTAACGCTCTTTGCGGGTCGGCACATTAGGGAGCGCGATGCCGTCGGCGTAGCGATTTTCATGTCCGAGCGCGGCGCGGAATTGACTGCCTGGCGGATGGCGCACGCGCGGGCTCTGCGGTCGGTCGTCGCAAGCGGTGCTTCGGTCTAACGAAGCCTGATGCCGCGGGCGTCGGAGATGCCGCTGCGACGTCGCGGTTCTTGCTCCAGGAAGGCTTTAGCTGCGCACCGCTTGCGCGATGGGCAGGACGTGACGCGCGCACGGTCCGCGGTCGTTGTGGCCGGGGAGATACGTCACGAACGCGCCCTCGTGCAACTCGTTGAAGTCGCCGCCTTCGACGTCCGTCCAATGGAAAAACACGTCGGCTTGCGTCTCGCCGTCGATGATGAATCCCCAGCCGTTCTTCACGAATTTGATGAGCCCGGTTCGCGCTACGCCGTCCCCGAACGATTCGCTCGAAGCGCGATAACGCTCCGCTGATTCGCCGGATATCGCAGGTACGTCGGAGTCGACGTCGCCACGTTCGTCGCCGGCGAGCGCGGGGACGACGAAGCGCTTGACGAACAACGACTCGACCAGCGGATCGTTGTAGCGTTCGGCGTCGTCCATAACGTCGCTCATGAGGACGGGATAGGTCGCTTCGTCGATAAGGCTTTGCGACGTCCGCGTTTCGCGTTCGACGCCGTCGGAGCCGACGTATTTGAAGTGCCAGCCGAGCAACAGCACGCGGGCACCGAACGTCGCGAGCTTGCGCAACAGCGGAACGTAATCGGAATCGCCCGCAATCAGGACGACGACGCTGTATTTCTTGAGGATGACGAGCTCGAACGCTTCGAGCGCCAGCCAAACGTCGATGCCCTTTTCGCCGTATCGCGTGAGCGGCGTGTAATGGGTCGTGATGCCCGCGCGCATGAGCACTTCGTCGAACTGGCGCTCGGCGACTAAATTCGCCTCGCGGACCGATTTCCGGCCGCGAAAATAATGCGCGTCGACGATCTGGCAGTAGCGCACGTCCGTGCCCTCCTGCGCCGCGATCTCGTGGCGCACGAACTCGTGCAATCCGTTGAAATCGATTCGGGCGTGCCGCGGATGCTGGTAATTGTAGTAATTGCTGACGTGCGAGAAGTAGTTGCCGTCGTAGAAAACCGCGATGCGAATGAGACGGTTGTCGGCAGAGATCATCGAAGGTCCGGAGCACAATTCATCGTGGCCTTTGGCGTTCGGCGTTGCCGGGCGTCGCTACTGCGGCTGGGTCCGTGCCTGCGAAGCCTTGACCCAAGGCCGTGGGGAGAGTACAATAGTCGTCTATGCCCTTCGGTCGGTAACGCGAAGAAGGTGCCCGGCCACGGAGGCGGGGTGCCGCTTCGTCTTTTGCGACCCTCCGGTCCGCGCCGGAAACGAGACGAGGTAACCTCCCATTAGCGTCAATTTGCTCGACGTCAACAATTTCGATGCGATGCGCATCGGGCTCGCGAGCCCAGAACAGATCCGTGCATGGTCGTTCGGTGAAGTCAAGAAGCCCGAGACGATCAACTACCGCACGCTTAAGCCAGAGCGCGACGGCTTGTTCTGCGAAAAGATCTTCGGGCCGACCAAAGACTGGGAATGTCACTGCGGCAAATACAAGCGCATTCGCTTCAAGGGCATGATCTGCGACCGCTGCGGCGTTGAGATCACGCGCGCCAAAGTGCGTCGGGAGCGGATGGGCCACATCGAACTGGCGACCCCCGTCACCCATATCTGGTATTTCAAGGGCGTGCCGTCGCGTATCGGCATCCTGCTCGACATGTCGCCGCGTCAGCTCGAGAAGGTCATTTATTTCGCGGCCTATATCGTCATCGATCCGGGCAACACGTCGCTGACCAAACGCGAAATTCTCACCGAACAGAAATACCGTGAGTCGCGCGACAAGTACAATAACGCCTTCAAGGCCGGGATGGGCGCCGAAGCGATCCGCGAGCTGCTGCGCGACATGAACCTGCGCAAGCTGCAGGAAGACCTGCGCAAAGAATTTCGCGAGACGACGGGGCAGAAGCGCGTCAAGGCGATCAAGCGGCTCGAAGTCGTCGAAGCGTTTTTGTCGTCGGGCAATCGACCGGAATGGATGATTTTGTCGGCCGTTCCGGTGATCGCGCCGGAATTGCGCCCGATGGTGCAGCTCGACGGCGGCCGTTTTGCGACCTCGGATCTCAACGACTTGTATCGCCGGGTCATCAACCGCAATAATCGGCTCAAGCGGCTGCTCGAGCTGTCGGCGCCCGAAATCATCATCAAAAACGAGAAGCGCATGCTGCAAGAGGCGGTCGACGCGCTGATCGACAACGGTCGCCGCGGGCGTCCGGTTACGGGCCCCAACAATCGACCCCTCAAGTCGCTATCCGACATTCTCAAGGGCAAGCAAGGGCGCTTTCGTCAAAACTTGCTGGGAAAGCGGGTCGACTATTCCGGCCGTTCGGTCATCGTCGTCGGACCGAACTTGAAACTGCACCAGTGCGGCCTGCCGAAAGAGATGGCGCTCGAGCTCTTCAAGCCGTTCGTTATGAAGAAGCTGGTCGACCGGCAGCAAGCCCATAATATCAAGAGCGCGAAGCGGATGGTCGAGCGGGTGCGTCCTGAGGTGTGGGACGTGCTCGACGAAGTCATTCGCGAACATCCCGTGCTGCTCAACCGTGCTCCCACGCTGCACCGCCTCGGCATTCAAGCTTTCGAGCCCGTGCTGGTGGAAGGCAAGGCGATCCATCTGCATCCGCTCGTCTGCACGCCGTATAACGCGGACTTCGACGGCGATCAGATGGCCGTGCACCTTCCGCTGTCGGCCGGCGCACAAGCCGAAGCACGCATCTTGATGTTGTCGTCGAACAACATCTTGCAACCGTCGTTCGGCCAGCCCGTCTCGATTCCGACTCAGGACATGGTCCTGGGACTGTACTATCTAACGTTCCAGAAAGACGAATACCGAGGGCCGGCTCGCGGGGACATTCCGCAGGACGCGCTCATTTCGTCGATCGGGCTCGACGCCTACGAACGCGGTGCCGTCGACGGCACCAACGGGACGACGACGGGGCCGGCGGTAACCCCCGTCGCAAGCGAAGAGAGGCTGTCCGCCTTCGCCGATGTGGATTCCGCCGTCATCGCGTACGAACACAAGGCGATCGGGCTGCAGCAGTGGATTCGCTTGCGCTGGAACGGCGAGGTGATCCGCACGACCGTCGGGCGGGCGATCTTCAACAGCGCCTTCCCGGCGGCATGGAACGAGCCGTTCCGCAATCACCATCTCGATAAGTCGGCGCTCAAGAAGCTGATCACCGATTGCTACCGCCGGCACGGCAACGCCGAGACGGCGGCCTTCCTCGATGCGATCAAGGTTCTGGGCTTCCGCTATGCCACCCAGAGCGGCACCACCGTGTCGATTAGCGACATCGTCGTGCCCGATGCGAAGTTCAAGATTCTCGAGGACGCGCAAGACGAGGTCGACAAGCTGCACGACTTCGTCGATCAAGGCTTCATGTCCAACGACGAGCAGTACAACAAGACGATCCAAGTATGGTCGAAGGCGTCGGAGGACGTTACGGCAGCGATGCAGGCGGCGCAGAATCCGCTCAACCCGGTGTTCATGATGGCGACATCCGGCGCGCGCGGCTCGATTTCGCAGGTCAAACAGCTGGGAGGCATGCGCGGGCTGATGAGCGATCCGTCGGGCCGCATCCTCGAGATCCCGGTCAAAGCGTCGCTCAAAGAGGGCCTGACCGTGCTCGAGTACTTCATCTCGACGCACGGCGCGCGCAAGGGTCTTGCCGATACGGCGCTCCGTACCGCAGACTCGGGCTATCTGACGCGGCGTCTGGTCGACGTGGCGCAAGATGTCATCGTACGCGAGGACGATTGCGGCACGGCCGACGGCATCACGGTGTACGATATCGGCGTCGGCAAGGAAATCATCGAGCCGATTTACGACCGGATTATCGGACGTCGCGCGGCCGAGGACGTCAAGGATCCGGAAAAACCGCGGACCAAACTCGTCGCGCGCGACGAAGAGATCGACGAAGAAAAGGCGCGCGCGCTGATCGACGCCGGCATCAAGACGGTGCGAATCCGTTCGGTACTCACGTGCAAAGCGCGCGTCGGCGTTTGCGCGATGTGTTACGGTCGCAATCTTGCGACCGGCAAGCGCGTCGACATCGGTGAGGCGGTCGGCATCATCGCCGCTCAGTCGATCGGCGAGCCCGGCACGCAGTTGACGCTGCGTACCTTCCACACGGGCGGCGTCGCAACCGAAGACATCATCACGGGTCTCCCGCGCGTCGAGGAAATCTTCGAAGCACGTAAGCCCAAGGGCAAAGCGGTCTTGGCAACGATTGCCGGCAACGCGCACATCACCGAAGATAAGGGCAAGCGCGTCATCGTCGTGACCGACGATGCGGGCGAAGCGCACGACTTCGACATCCCGTACAATACGCGTTCGTTCGTACAAGAAGGCGCGCGCATCGCGGTCGGCGATCAGCTCAACGAAGGCTCGCTCGATCCGCACGAGATCCTTGAGCTGCGGGGCGAGAATGCGCTGCAGCAATATCTGGTCCAGGAAGTGCAGAAAGTCTATCGTTCGCAGGGCGTCGACATCAACGATAAGCACATCGAGACGATCGTTCGTTCGATGCTGCGTAAGGTTAAGATCGTCGACGGCGGCGACACACGAATGCTGCCGGGTCAGCTCATCGAGTCGTCGGTCTTCGCGGAAGAGAACGAGAAGATGAATGCCGAGAGCAAGAAGATCGCGGAAGGCAAGCCGGTTTTGCTCGGCGTCACGAAGGCGTCGCTTGCGACCGAGTCGTTCCTGTCGGCGGCCAGCTTCCAGGAAACGACGCGCGTCCTCACCGACGCCGCGATCAAGGGGAAGCACGATCCGCTACTAGGTCTCAAGGAAAACGTCATCATCGGCAAGCTCATTCCGGCCGGCACCGGTATGTCGCGGTATCGCAACATCACGATCCAGCCCGAAGGTCAAGATCTCGATGAGGACGGGCGGCCCAAGAGCGCATTCTTGGATATCGATTTCGATGCCGAAGCCGACGGCGCGTCGTACGGCGGATCGAAAATCGTAAGCGGGTTTCAGGACCGGCGTCCGCCGCTCGAGCAGACCGTTCACTACGAAGGCGAATACGAGGGTGACGTCGCCGTCGTTGCGCCGCCGAAGAGCACGCAATACCGTCCCAAGGGCATCAATCCCGAAGACCTGTAACGGCGGAGCGAATCGGTCGCTCAGGAAGAGGCACGCAGCGATGCGTGCCTCTTTTGCGCGCGCTGCATCGCGAGCAGCGGGAAACCACAGCGGCGTGCGAGATGGTTTGAGCCGATAGCAATGTCCGAGCCCTCCGAACGTCGCTCCGGCCTCCTCTCGCGGCCGCCCGATCGCGAGGTCAGGCGTCGTCGCCGTCTTTCGCTCGGCGGATCGCTGCTCGTGCACGCCGTGGCGTTCGCCCTGTTCGCCCTGATCGCGAGTGTCGTACCGTCTACGCCTGCACGGGAGGGTGCGGCTCCTGCGGAGATCGTTACGATCACGCGCCGCACGCCACGCCCGGCACCCAACCCGGCTGCCGCCGCGCGGACGCCGGAGATCGCCCGTGCGAGGCCCGCAGCGCTTCGCGTTCCGGTGCCGCCGGCGCTACCACGGCCCCTACCGCGTGCGATACCGGCACGCAGCCCGGCGCCCGTCGCTACGGCAGCGTCGCGGCGGCGGCGCGTGGCCTACGCTCCGGCACTGCCACCGGGGGCCGGCGCTGGTAGCGCTGCCAACGCACTATCGCAGGCCAAGCTCGGCGCGCTCGAACGCGGTTTTGCGGCCAACATCGCACGCGACCGCGATGCCATCCATCCAACCGACGTAGCGCCATCGACCCCGGCGCCGGCGAAAGAATACGGGCCGGCGCTCGCGTCGTTCGAAGTCGGCGACTCCCGTCACCATCACGGTCTATGCGACCCGATCCGATCGTGGGAAAGCGAGGGCTACGATTACTATTACGTCGCGTGCAACGTGCGTTTCTCCGACGGCACCATGCAGCGTCAGGACGTACCGTGGCCCGTCCGGTTCGATCCCAAGGACGATCCCTTCACCGGAACGTCGGGCCACGATCTGCCGCTCGCCGCGCCGTTGCCGGGCTGGCACCTCGCGCAGGGCGAATTCGTCTCGCCCGAACTGCGCGAATATGCCAAGGACCGCGGCGTCGTTATTTAACCGCGGTAGTCGGCGGGAACGGTCGCATCCGGTCGGCGCGCGATCTTGGCGGCATCGAACGCAAAGGTGAGTCCGGTTGCGACCGTGAGATTGAGCGCCAGCGCGACGAGTCCGACGTAGGCGTCGATCGCTGCGCCGAAGGCGTGCAGCGGAATGGCCGGCGCGAACCCGTGCGAAAACGAGAGCGCGGTGCCGAGCATCATGCCGGCGCACCAGCCGGCGAGTAAGGCACCGTGATGGAAGAAACGCGTAAGGATGCCGCCCGCGATCGCCGGCAGCGTTTGTAGGATCCACATTCCACCGAGCAGCTGCATGTCGATTGCGTACGTCTGCGGTACGGCGAAGATGAACGCGAGCGCGCCTGCTTTCAAAACGAGCGATGCGAATTTTGCCGTGCGGGCTTCGTCTGCGGGCGTCGCATGCGGACGCAGGTACGCTTTGTAGACGTTGCGCGTCCAGAGATTCGCCGCAGCGATCGACATGACGGCGGCGGGCACCAGCGCCGCTACCGCGATCGTCGCAAAAGCGAAGCCGACGAACCAGGGCGGAAACATGGCGGCGAACAGGGCCGGCACCGCGTCGTTCGGGACTCGGACGACCACGTGCGCGGCAATCGCCATCAAGCCCAGCAGCGCCATCCCGCCGAACAACACCGTGTAGAGCGGCAGCAACACCGCATTGCGCTTGATGCCGTCGCCGCTCGATGAGGCGAGCACGGTCGTGATCGTGTGCGGATACATGAATGCCGCAAGCGCCGACCCGAGTGCGAGCGTTGCGTAGCGCCAATATCCGTCTGAAGCGAGGATGATGCCCGCAGTCGCTGCCGGAGGACCTGCGCTCGCACGTGCGGCGCCCGCGAAGTGCACGTCCGCTGCGTGAAAGATGGCGGCATAGCCGCCGAGTCGCATGGGAATGACGACGACCGCAACGATGATGACCGCGTACATCGCGACGTCCTTCACGAAAGCGATAGCCGCGGGCGCTCGCAGCCCGCTCGAATACGTGTACGCGGCAAGGATCGCAAACGCGACGACGAGCGGCGCCTCGTGCGCGATACCGGACCCGCCGATGCCGAGGTCGGCGATTACCGCTTGCATACCGACGAGCTGCAATGCGACGTAGGGTAAGGTCGCGAGGATGCCCGTTACGGCGACGGCCAACGCCAGCGCATCGCTGCCGTAGCGTCCGCGTACGAAGTCGGCCGGTGTGATGAAGCCGTGCCGGCGACAGACGTTCCATAGCCGCGGCATCGTGACGAACACGATCGGGTACACCAGCACCGCATACGAAATGGCGAAGAACCCGGGGGCGCCTCGACCGTAGACGGCGGCCGGAACGGCGATGACCGCATAGGCGGTATAGAAATCGCCGCCAATCAAGACCCAAGACGTCAGCACGCCGAAGCGCCGCCCGGCAAGGCCCCACTCGTGCAACTGCGTGAGATCACCCGCTCGCCAGCGAGCGGCGAAGAAGCCGACTCCGGTCACGAGTGCGAACATCGCGACGAACACGGCGATAGCCGTCGGGTTGGCGGCGGCCCTCACCGCGTCTTGAGGTAAACGATCGCCGTCAACACTGCGCTCGCCGGAATCCACGAGAGTTGGTACCAATAAAAGAATGGGATGCCGGCGAGCGAGGGTTCGGCCCGCGCATACGCGGCAGGGACTATAAGCGCTGCAAAGGGCAACAGCAGCAGCACATACCAAGCTTTCATTCCGTTGCGGTTGCGAGTGCGAGGCGGCGCCGGGCCGCCCCTGCGATGGGTGCTCGACCGCGTGCAACGGGCACCGCACGCCGTTGCGACGAACGCACGCGGCGTACGACGAAAAGGAGCACGCCGTGGCCGACCGGCCGACCATCTTCATTAGCGGGGCGGCGAACGGCATCGGCCGCGCGACGGCCGACCGTTTTGCGCGCGGCGGCTACGCCGTCGGCGTCTACGATATCGACGAAGCCGGGGCGCGAGCCGTCGCGGCGTCGCTCGGCGGCAACGCACGTAGCGGACGGCTCGACGTTACCGATCCCGAGTCTTGGAACCAGGCGCTACGCACGTTCGCGCCGGCGGTGGACGACCGGCTCGACGTACTGATCAATAACGCCGGCATCATGCATACGGGTGCGCTCGCCGCCGTCGACGTCGCCGCCCACGCGCGCACGATCGACGTCAACGCAAAGGGCGTCGTCTTCGGTTGCCACGCGGCGCATCCGTACCTGCGCCGAACGCCGGGCGCGCGCCTCGTCAATCTCGCGTCGGCTTCGGCGATCTACGGCCAACCGGATATGGCCACGTATTCGGCCACGAAGTTTTTCGTACGTGGATTTACGGAGGCGCTGCAAATCGAATGGAAAGCCGACGGCATCGCGGTCGCAGCCGTCTGGCCGCTGTACGTCGATACCGCGCTCGTCAGCGGCACGGGCCGTCTTGCGAGCATGGAGGCGCTCGGCGTGCGGCTGACCTCACAAGACGTCGCGGACGACATTTGGCAACTCGCCACGCGGCGCATGAAACGCAGCCGCCGGACTCACCACCCGGTCGGATTTCAAACGCACGCGTCGGTGTTGGCCGAGAAGCTGGCGCCTACGGCCCTGACGCGCTTTACGGTCGCGCGCTTAGCGGGACGCTAACGAGCGAGGTCGCGGCGTCCGTCTCGCGGCTCCACGCGCGCCGTAAGAAGGCCACCACCGTTTCTACGGCCCGTTCGGCTTCGGGCATCAGGCCGTAGAAGAGCGGCCAAACGTGAGGCATATCGTCCTCGAGCACGAGTTCCACGGCGACCCGTTGTGCGCGGGCGCGATCGGCCACGCGAACCGCGTCGTCACGCAGCACTTCGGAACGGCTTGCGAACAGCAGTAACGGCGGCAAGTTCGCGAACGAGCCATAGAGCGGCGACGCGAGCGGATCGTTGCGGCGTTCGGCATCGACGTATTTTAGCGCGTGTTCGGCTACGTTATTGGTCAGCATGTCGTCGGAGCGCGCATTTTCGACGACGGAGGTTCCCGTGCCGAGCAGATCGGCGAACGGCGAGAACGCGACGACGGCTGCGAGCGGCGCCGGCTCGAGCGCGTTGCGATCGCGTACGACCATCGCCGCGGCCAGCGCCAAATTACCGCCCGCCGAATCGCCCGCGATCGCGATGCCGCGGCCTGCAAGACGCACGCAGAGTGCGTCGTACGCCGCCACGACGTCGTCGAGTGCGGCGGGAAAGCGATGTTCTGGTGCGCGGCGATAGTCGACGGCGAAGACGGGCGCGCCGCTACGGCGCGCGAGCGCTACCGTCAGGCGGCGGTGCGTGAGCGGCGAACAGGCAACGAAACCGCCGCCGTGCACGTAGAGGATCGCGCGGTCGGACGGTTCCACGCCGCGAGCGAGAATCCACTCGCCGCGTACGGTCGGCGTCTCGACCGGCACGAGACGCACGTCCGCGGGCACGGTGCGGTTGCGCTCGGCGCCGATCTCGAACACGCGCCGCATGTCGCCGGCAGTCGCGCCGCCCGGACGGCGCACGTAACGCTGAAAGCGACGCTTCATTAGCACCCTTAGCGCGACGCGTACCAGACGAGATTGCCAGCTCGCCATCAGCGCGCCGCGACGGCGGCCCGCTCGTCACGCGGCTGCGGCGTGCGTGCGAAACGTCCTTTAGGATCGAGCAAGGGCTGCAGCAGCTTCATGTACTGCGACGGAAAGAAGCGTTGCGTCAGGTCTATCAGGCGCGCGTCGTTACCGATCAGCACGCGCGGCTTGTCGGTAAGGATGCCGCGAACGATGTCGCGCGCCGCGGCCGCCGGGCTCTTGACGAGCGATCTTTCGAAGTGCTTGCTGTCGCGCTGGTGGCGCTCCGCGTCGGCAAGTTCGCCTTTGCGCGAGGTTGCGGCGATGTTCGTCTTGACGCCGCCGGGATGGACGACGGTCACGCGGACCCCCGTCGCGCCGAGTTCGTGGCGCAGCGACTCGGAGTACCCGCGGATCGCAAACTTCGACGCCGAATAGCCGGTTTGCAACGGCGGCGCGATAACGCCGAAAATACTCGAAACGTTAACCAGATTTGCCTCGGGTTCGGCGCGCAACATCGGCATGAAGAGCGTACTGCCGTAGACCGGTCCCCAGAAATTGATCGCCATGATCCATTCGAGGTCGCGCTGCGAGACTTCTTCGGCCGTACCGTACAAGGCGACGCCGGCATTGTTCACGACGATCGACGCGCGTCCGAAATCGCTCGCAACCGCATCGCGGAACGCCGTCATCTCGTCGATCTTCGAAACGTCGACCCGACGGGTCGTGACGCGCACACTCGAGCCGATCAGCGCCGCCGTTTCCGCCAGCGCCGTTTCGCTCAGGTCGGCCAATGCGAGCTCGCTGCCACCGGCGGCGAGTTCTTGCGCGACTGCCCGTCCGATGCCCGAGCCCGCGCCGGTCACGACTGCGACGGCACCGCGAATGCTACGCACGCGGTACGACCGTCCATACGACGTCGCTGGAATGATGCATCACGGTATCTCCTTGCGCGCGAAGCGCGCCGACACGACCGGAAAGGGTCCGGGTCGCATTACGCATCAGCCGTGCGGTGCCTGCGCTACGACGAGCGTCTCTAGCGGCGATCGAGCTCCAGCGAGCGGATCCAGATCTCGGACAAGAGGTCGATGAGCGCCGGTACGGACGGCGGCTGATGCGCGAGCACCCATTCCGTCGTCAGCTCTTGTCCCGCGCCGATCAGCGCGCTGCCGAGCAGTTCGACGTCGAGCGTCGGCGGCGTCGGCGTATCGTGCAGCCGGCGCGCCGCGCGCACGACTTCGGATACGAACGCGCAGAGCGCTCGGCGCCGGTGTGCTTCCAAACGCGGGCTGACGCCGATCGTCTCCAGCACCATGATGCGCGCGCGGCGTGCATCCGCGGTCACGCTCGTAAAGTATGCGGTGACGCCGTCGCGGACCACGGCTTCGGCGCTCTTCTCCGGCGCTTCGATCGCCGCGCGCATGTTCGCCATCACGTCGTCGACGACCGCATCGAAGGCCGCCGTGAGGAGCGCTTCGCGGTTCTCGAACTCTTCGTAAAAGTGACGGGCCGTCACGCACGCGGCGGAGCAGATTTGCTCGATCGTCGTCGCCGCATACCCGCGGGTTCCGAACGTCCGGAGCGCGGCTTCCAAGAGACGCTCCCGGCGCGCCACGCGGCGCTCCGTCGCCGAACGTCCGGCATACGTGCGATTGAGAGCCGACACACCCACCTCTATCGCGCTCGGTTGCCCGAGTCCGCTTCGCTCGATGACACGGCTCGCATAACGGAGAAGCTCGCACGATGCAACGCCCGCTGTTCGTGCTGACCGCCATGGTCGCGTGCACCGCGGGGGTCGCCCGAGCCGCCGCTCCGCCGCTACCGGCAAATCTCGGCGTGTCCTCGACCAACGATTCGATCGTCGTGGTGGCCTCCGACGGTCGCATTATTTCCACGACGGTCGCGTGCGCCGGCTTTCGCTTCGCGCAGTTCGGCGAAGCCGGGCCGAAATTCTCGCCCGATCAGCATTGGATCCTCGTCGACCTGCTCGGCCCGCTCGAGCCGGGCAACGTCCCGCGCGTGCATGCAATCGTCGACGTGCGCCACGGCGGCTTCGTGATCGACCGGGACTTCACGCGCTATCTCGGCATCGCTGCCTCGCCCAAGGCGCTGAGTTGGGCGAGCGGACGGCGCGCCGCCATACGGTACGACGACGGCAGCGCGGCGGAGATCGAACAACGTCGCGTCAGACCGTTCCCGGCCGAGCGCTGCGCACCGCCACGGTAAGCGGCACGGACGCCTCCCGGCAGGCGGTGGCCGGACGAAGGTTGGGGATCGATCTGGGAGGCACGAAGACGGAGGTCGTCGTGCTCGACGGTGCCGCCGAGCGCTTCTGCCGGCGCGTCCCGACGCCGGCCCACGACTACGATGCCATTCTCGAGACGATATCCGCGCTCGTCGCCGCCGCCGAACGAGAATGCGGCGCATGCACGAGCGTCGGGATCGGAATACCGGGAAGCCTTTCGCCGCGCGACGGCCGCGTGCGTAATGCTAACACGACGGTTCTCAACGGGCGCGGGTTCGGATCTGACATCGTCGCGCGGCTGGGGCGGCCGGTCGCCGTTGCCAACGACGCGAATTGCCTCGCGCTTTCCGAGGCGTTCGACGGCGCGGCCGCCGGCGCCGAGATGACGTTCGGGGTCATCCTCGGTACGGGCGTCGGCGGCGGCGTGGTCGTCGACGGCCGGCTGCGCGCTGGATCGAACGGCGTGGCGGGCGAGTGGGGGCATCTGCCATTACCGTGGCCGCGCGACGACGAGCGTCCGGGACCGGCGTGTTACTGCGGCCGGTTCGGGTGCATCGAAACCTTCTTAAGCGGGCCTGGATTCGCACGTGACGACTCGCTCGCCGCAGAAGCGCCCGGCGCGCGCACGTTGCGCGAGCCCCGCGACATCGTCCGTGCCGCGCAGGGTGGCGAGCCGCGTGCTGAAGCGTCCCTGGAACGCTACCTCGATCGGCTCGCACGAGGCTTCGCAACGATCGTCGACGTGCTCGACCCGGACGTCTTCGTGCTTGGCGGTGGAATGTCGCATGCCGTCCCGTTGGAACGCTTAGCGGACCGGGTCCTCGGCTACGCGTTTACCGACGTGCTGCAGACGCGCTTCGTTCGCGCCGCGCACGGCGATGCTAGCGGCGTTCGTGGAGCCGCGCGCCTGTCCGCCGCGCCGGAAGCGGACTTCGCTGCGGCGAAGCGTCGCCCGTGATGAAGCCGATCGAAGAAGTGTTGCGCCTGCCCTCCCCGGCGCCGAAGCCCCAATCGCTCGCCTTCGACGGAACGATGCTGTGGATGGGATCGCGGGAAACGCGCCGGATCTATGCCATCGAGCCGAAGACTTGGACGGTCCGCGAAGAAGTCGACGCTCCCGGAACGCCCTGGGGCATGACCGTCGTCGGCGACGAGTTGCGCGTGCTCTGTGGCGAGACGGACGAGGACGACCGCGTCCTGCGGCGCTTCATTCCGGGTCATGGCTTCAAGAAGAACGATGCCGTTCCGGCGCCCGACAACACGGGCTCCCAGCTCGGGTACGACGGTGACCGCCTCTACATTAGTCAATTCTACAATCGCCGTATCTTGTCGATCGACGATCGCGGCGACGTCGGTACCACGATCGAAGCGCCGCACGACATCTGCGGACAAGTCGTGGTCGGCGGCCGTTTCTATCTCGTTACGACCGACGACGAGGATAGCGGCGCGTATTGGCTCACACGCATCGATGCACGCAACGGCACGCCCCAGACCGAAGACCTCGCCGAGATCCCCTTTGCCGCCCGCGCGCTCGCCTACGACGGCGAATTCTTCTGGACCAATCACCGCGATCGCGATCAGATCGTGGCGTTTAAAGCGTCGCTTTGAACGCCTCCGCTTTGGACGCCTCCGCTTCGCTACGGCGTGGAGGTTGGTTGAGTTTGTTTCGCATCCGCTTTGCGGATGCGAGTCTCGCCGTGCGGGGGTGCACGGCGAGACGGATGACGGAGTAGCGGTGGCTCTATGTCCTTGGTTGCGTCCAAGGTGAATCGTGCTTCATCGAGATGGGGTGGGCGCTGCACCCTTGAAGAGCTTAAACAATAATGCGAGCGAAGGAATTAGTAATGCGGTTCCTATTGCAGTTAATATGAGGAAGGCGCGAAGCGTGGCCGGCGGGGCGGCGGCTTGCTCGTACGTTAGCTGGTGGGGGACGAGGTAGGGCGCTTGGGCGGCATACCAGCCGCATAGGACGGCGAGCACTTCGGCGGCCACGGCGATACGGGCGATCGCGAAGCGGTGCGCGTAGGTTGCGCCGAGGACGACGAAGCCGAGCGACATGGCGACGGCGATGCCGGCGAGCGACGACGGGCGTGTCAGGCCGGCAAATATCTGCGGTGCCGTCATGCGTGCGACGGCGAGTGCGATCGCGCCCGTAGCGGCTAAAACGAAGGTGGCCGTGATGGCACGGATGCGGTAGTCTTCGCGGAGCGCTCCTTGGGTTTCGAAGATGAGAAAAATTGCGGCGACCTGCGTGCAAAGCGAAACCGCGAGCATGCCGATGCATAACGGGAACGGCGCGTACCACACGTAGTCGCCCGCGGTAAGCGCGCCGACGGCCGTGCCGAAAAAGAACGGCGCGATGATGCTTGCGATGCCGAAGAGGTGGCCCCAGAGCCGCCCGAGCGGCCCCTCGTTATCGGCTTGCGCACGAAAGGCGTACGCCGCCCCGCGCAAGATGATCCCGACCAGCACGAAGGTTAGCGGAACGTAGAGTCCGGTCGCAAGGGCGGCGAAGGCCGGCGGAAAGCACGTAAAACAGATGACGATCAGAAAGATCAGCCACACGTGATTGGTTTCCCATACGGGTCCGATCGCATGACCGATGGCCTCGCGTTGCTCGGCTCGACGCGGGCCGCTAGCGAGCGCGTCCCACACGCCGCCGCCGAAATCGGCGCCGCCGAATAATGCGTAGAGAAAGACCGCGACGAGCGCGACGGCCGCTACTGCAAGCTCGGCGCTCAACGCGATCCTGCGGTCGAAAATGCTAGCGGCTCGAGGGCCGGAGGTTCGAGCGTTTCGTCGTCGTGCAGCCGCAGCAGCAACCACGCGAGCGTCGTCGCGAGAAAGAGATACAGGAGCGTGAAACCGTAGAACGCCACGTCGAGCGCGGGAGCCGTCGTGACCGCGTCGCGCGTGCGCAGAAAGCCGCGCGCGATCCACGGTTGGCGCCCGAGTTCGGTGACCATCCAGCCACATTCCATTGCGATGAAGGCGAGCGGACCGGCGGCAACGATGGCGCGTACGAGCAGCCGTGGCGGTGCCCGCCGCCCCACCCGCGTCGTTAACGCCCACCACGCGGCGAGCGCTAACAAGAGCGAGCCGGACCCGACCATCGTATCGAACGCGAGATGCACGGGCGCGACGATCGGACGATCGCGCTTTGGGAAAGCATCGAGGCCGCGTACGGTCGCGTGGGGGTTCTCGAACGCGAGGATGCTGAGTACGTACGGTAGGCGTATGGCGAAACGCGTGGTGCCGCTCGAATCGTCGGGGATGCCGCCGACCTGCAGTGCCGCACCGTGTTCGGTGCGATATTGCGCTTCCATCGCGGCGAGTTTGACCGGCTCTTCGTGCGCGTCGAAACGAGCCGACAGATCACCCGCGACCATCTGCAACGGAATGGCAACGCCGCCGACGAGCATCCCCACGCGTAGCGCCGCCAAAGCACGCGCGCTACCCGGGCGGCGCAGCAGCGCTACGGCGTAGACGGTCGCCACGGCGAAGCCGGAAAACACATACGCCGATAACGTCGTATGCACGACTTCGGTCGGCATCGCCGGATTGAAGATCGCATGCAGCGGACGAATATCGACGGCTCGGCCGTCGACGACGCGAAAGCCGGCAGGGGTGTTCATCCAGGCGTTCACAGCGGTTACGAATGCGGCGGAAAGCGCTCCCGAGACGACGATCGGGAGCGAGCAGAGCCAATGCGCGCGCGGCGAAAGCCGGTCCCAGCCGTACAGGTAGATGCCGACGAAAACGGCTTCGATGAAGAAGGCGAAGCCTTCGGCGGAAAACGGCACGCCGATGATCGCCCCCGCGCGCTTCATGAATTCGGGCCAGAGAAGACCGAGTTCGAACGAGAGCGTGGTTCCGGAAACCGCCCCGATCGCGAACAGTAAGAGCATCGCGCGCGACCACGTTCGCGCCAGGCGGTAATAGCGGGCGTCTCGAGTTCGCAACCACATCGCCTCGACGACACAGAGCAGCAGCGGTAAACCGACGCCGAGTGCGGCGAAGATGTAGTGGAACGCGAGCGACGTTCCCATCTGCGCGCGGGCGGCCGAAAGATGATCCACGCGCGTATGCTACTGCGTCGCCTTAGCGGATGATGTGCGAATCGTCGCTACGGCGGGCCGTCAATCCCGAAAACGGGGATCGAGCCGGTCGAGCTTGCGCAGAAGCGGCGCCCATGCCAATCGTGCGACGGCCGCCTTGCCGAAGGCGGCCTGTTTGCCCACCAGATCCACCACGGCTGGCTTGGCTTCGTGCGTCGCGGCCGCGCCGCCGAGCGTGGCGACCTGCATCGCGCACGCACGCTCGAGAAAGTACATCGATAAGAACGCCTCGGCGACAGTCGTCCCGACGGTCAGCGTGCCGTGGTTCCACAGGAGCATCGCGTTCCTCGCGCCGAGATCGGCGACGAGATGCGGACGCTCGGCAAGATCCAGCGCGATGCCTTCGTACTCGTGATACGCCAGATCGGCGCAGACGATCATCGCGGTTTGATTGAGTGGGAGCAAGCCGGAAGCGTGCGCGGATACCGCAACGCCCGCGACGGTATGCAAGTGCACGACGCAATGGGCGTCGGCGCGGGCGGCGTGAATCGCACTGTGGATCGTGAAGCCGGCCGGGTTGATGGCGTACGGCGTCGGTTCGGCGATGTTGCCGGCGAGATCGACCTTGACCAAACTCGATGCCGTAATTTCATCGAACGTCATGCCGTACGGATTGATGAGAAAGTGGTCGCCCGGCCCGGGCACGCGCGCGCTGATGTGCGTGAAGATGAGGTCGTCCCAGCCAAAATGAGCGACCAGGCGGTACGCCGCCGCAAGATCGATTCGAATCTGGCGTTCGGCCGGCGACTGGTCGCCACGAAGAACCGATTGGAGCGTAGCACTCACGACGAGACCTCCGGCGACGTATTTCGAGAACGTGCCAGAGCGACCATCTCGCGCATGCGAGGATGATCTCCCGCGATCGTCTGCTCCCAGTCTTCGAAGCGCGGCACGGTCAAGCCGACGCGAAAAGCAAAGTAGTATGCCGAAAGCCGGCCGAGAAACGCGAAGCGCTCTCGTAAGGCCGCCTCGAGCTCGTCGTACGTCGCGAAGCTGGCCAGATAGGTGGCGATTGCGCCATGCTCGCGTTCCAGCGCGACGAGGCTACGCGCGTTTTCGATCGTCGCAGTGATCTTTTTCCGGGTGCGGATCACGCCGCCGTCCGCGAGGATGCGTTCGACGTCCGAATCGTCGAAGTGGGCGACGCGCAGCGGATCGAAGCCTTCGAACAAACGCAGGTACGCTTCCCACTTCGACTCGATCAGCTTCCACGACAAGCCGGCTTGAAAGATCGCACGCGACATGACCGCGAGATAGTCGCTCGGCTTAGCGGCAACGATCGGTTCGGGGATTGCCATTAGCGCGAAAGTTCGCGTACGCGCCGCTCGAGCACGCCGAGCGTGGTGCGACGCGGCTCGTCGGCGCCGATGGCGAGCGGCGATCCGAAGCGCACCGTCACCTCCAGCGGCTGCCCGTGCGCAGCGTAGGCGAAACCGGCCGGCACGACGGGAATCGAACGGCCGCCCAAGCGGGCTGCGCGACGGGCGATCGCGACGACGCCCGGACGAAAGGGCCGGAACTCGTCGCCGGGCGGCGCGGCCGGGTCGATCGTCGGGTATCCCTGCGGAAAGACGACGAGCGTCTCACCACGGGCAAGTAACCGGGCGGCTAGGTCGAGCGCTCCGCGGGTGTAGCGTGGAACTTCGACGCTCGTGAAGGCGCTCGCGCCGCCCGTGACATTATCGCCGCGTAGCGCCACCGGCCACTCGGAGAGGCGGCATACCGTCTCCATGACGGCGCGTTCGAAGGGTGTGCGCGTCCAATCGAGCGCGACGAACACGTGCGGCATGCGTGGCAAGACGCGAACGAGCACGACGCCGTCGTACAAATGATGGTAGTGGCGAGCGGCAACGATGAGGGGGCCGGTCGACGGCACGTGCTCGAGGCCGGCGACCTGCACGCGCAGGTCGCGCACGAAGTGCCGCGCGATCGCGCCGACGGCGAGCCGCCCGATCAGCTTCACGTCGCGAGTTGGCGAACTCCGGCTCGCCGCCGTAAGGCGGCGGCCGCAGGCAAGAGGCTGAGCCCGAGTGCCGCTACGGCGGTCGGCCATAGTCCCACCGACAGGCTCAAGGCCATAGCCCAGACGACGTTGGCCGCGTACACCGCGAAGGGTACCGCGACCAGCGCGATCGCCGGCGACCGGCCCCACGCGGCGCGCCCGACCGCAATAAACGTCAAGCCCGTCCCGAACCACCCGGCGAGGTTGCGCAGCGGCATGCCGAAATAGGCGCCGTGTTCTTTCCACACCCAGAAGTGCATGACGGTCATCTTATCGCTCGCCATGGCCGGATCGAGCACGAGATCCCAGGCCGTGAGCAGCCAGGCTCCGAGCAAGACCGATAGCAGGGCGCGGTTGCGGGGCGCGGTGGCGACGATCTTACTTGCGAGCACGAACGACGCGAAGCCCATATAGAACCAGGACAGCGGAACCGTATACGGCACGCGATCCAGCAGTCGGAAGCCGAGAAATCCGGTATACGCGTAGCCGCCGAAAGGCCATCCGGTCTTCGTGCCGGTTAGCTCAGCGGTCGCCGAAATGAGCGTCGCCGCAACGAAGAATGCGAGCGTCCGTCGAGCGCCGACCGTACCGAAACCGTAGGCGAGCATGGCGCAGGCACCGGTCAGAATGTCGACCGTTCCGGTATTCACGATTGCCCACGAGTAAAACGCCAGGGCGTAGGGATTACCTTGAAATTGGGCGATGTTCGGAACGGCCGACAGCAGCCCGAACATGCCGAGCGCCAGCGCGAGGATGTGAAAGACCAGAAACGCGACCGCTAGCCGCAGCGCCGGGTTCATGCTCGCGAACCTTCGGGGACAAGCCGCCGTCCCCGCCATACGGGAGCCGGATCGCACGCCGCGACGACGATACGCACGACCGCCACGAGATCGAGCAACGGCGCGAGCCAGAAAGCCGAGCCCGGGTTGGCATACGCACGCCGCGTCCCCGCTAGGACGCCGAATCGTGCGAGCACGAGCGCGAGCGCCACGCCGAAGAGCGCGTCGGCTTTGCGTCGGCGCACGACGTCGGCGGCTACAAGCACCAGCGGCAGTGCTTGCGTCGCAGCCACGTCGGTGAAGGCGAGCGCGAGATCGAGCGGCGACGTAGCATCGTCGCGTAAGGCGAGGGAACGGGGCCAGTTGCGCCAGCATTCGCGCGCGCTCTCGTACATCCGAACCCGCGCGAGCGCACCGCCTTCGAAGAAGCCGACTTGAGCGCCCGCGCGGACGAGCGTACGCGCGACCGTATAATCGTCGCATCGCGATGCGCGCGCGGCGGCGAAGGCACGCGTGCGCACGAGCAATGCCCGCCGCGCGACGAAGCACTGGCCGTTAGCTTGCACGCTTTGCGGAGAGCGAGCGACGTAGCCCGGCAGTCCGAAACGGTAGACGAGCGTCGCGAGAAAAGCCGGATGCAGCGCGGCCTCGACTGGACCGGACACGTCCAGTAACGGTGCGGCGCCGAACGCATCGAGGTAGCCGTGTTCGGCATGCGCCAGCAGCGACGTCGCAAAATGCGGACCCGGTCGTACGTCGGCATCGACGCAGACGAGCCATGCCGCGTCCGGCGGACTTGCCGCAAGGCCGCAAGCGAGGTTCCACGCCTTACCGTTCCAACCCGCGGGCACAGGTGCCGCATCGACGAGCCGCACGCGCGTATCGCGGGCCGCAAAGGTTCGGACGATCTCGCGCGTTTCGTCTTGCGATCCGCCGTCGACGACGACGATGTCTGCAAGCGAAGCGGGCTGCGCGCATAATCCCTCGAGGCACGCACCTACGCGCGTCGCTTCGTCGAGGACCGGAACGACGGCTGCCAGCCGCGCTCCGGAATCCGGCGCCTCGCCGTACGCGGCGACGGGGTCGCCGGCGGCCGTCGCCAGCATGCGGCCGAAGACCCGTGCGCCAAGCAATCCGAGAATGGCGGCGAACGCGTTACGCGTGGACACGGCCGGTGCGATCTCTCACGATACGATCCTTATGACGCACGGTGCGCCGGTACGTCGGGTGTGTCTGCTGTTCCACGGTTTGACCGCGAGCCCGCAGCAATTCGCCGGCTTCGGCGCGTTGTTATACGAGCGCGGCGCCAACGTGTTCATTCCACGCCTGCCGCATCACGGCCACGCGGACCGCATGTCGACGGCGTTGCAGCGTTTGACGGCGTCCGAGTTGCGCGCGTTCGCAAGTGAGTCCCTGGCGACGGCACGCGAACTTGGAGACCGCGTGACCGTGGTCGGTTTCTCGGTCGGCGGACTGCTCAGCGCTTGGATCGCGCAACATCACGCCGTCGCGCGCAGCGTTTCGGTCGCGCCGTTTCTCGGCATCGCGTGGCTGCCGCCCGCGATGACGGCGGGAGCCGCACAAGGCCTGCTGCGTTCGCCCAACCGCTTCTATTGGTGGGATCCGCGCCTGCGCGACGAGCTCGGGCCGCCGCATGGATATCCGCGCTTCGCGACGCATGCCATCGCGCAAGCGGCGACGCTCGCGAGCGATTTGTTACGGGATGCCCGGCTGCATCCGCGCTCCACGCCTGACGTGCGCATTGCGATCAACGCGCGAGAAACCGCCGTCAGCAATCCGTCGGCACTGCAACTTGCGCGGCGATGGACGCGGCGCGGGCCCCCTGTCGTGGTGCACCGCTTCCACGGACTGCCACCGTCTCACGACATCATCGAGCCGCTACGCTCGCCCGCGATCGTGGCGCGCGTCTATCCGGAATTGTTGACGCTGGTCGATGCGTAGCGTCGTGCCGCGCCCGGCCCGCGACATGAGGGAGGCTCGCGCGCGCTTCGCCGCAACGCTCGCCGCCGATCCTCCGGGCGTCGCAACCGGATCGCGCGCCGCGATCGACGCTCCCGCACACCGCACGGAGCTCGCCGTCGTGTTGCTCCATGGGTTTACGAATGCGCCGCCACAATGGGCGCCGTTCGCTGCGGAGCTGCGCGCGGCCGGCATCGCCGTCGTGCGTCCGCGATTCCCGGGTCACGGATACGCCGACCACGATACGCGCGTGCTCGCGCAGGTGGGGGCCGACGAGTATCTGTCGACGACGAGCGACGCGGTCGACGTCGCGTGCGGGCTCGGCCGGCGAGTCGTCGTGGCCGGGCTTTCGATCGGCGGTTCGATCGCCGCTTGGATCGCGCTGCAGCGCGAAGACGTCTCGCATGCGATCGCGCTCGTTCCCTTCTTCGGCGTAAAGCGTCTCGGCGTGTTCGGCAACCGGATACTGGCGGCTGCGCTCGCCGCCGGCCCGAGCGTATTCGTGCCGTGGGATCCGAGCGGACGAGCGGGCCAAGTTCCACCGTACGGTTACCCGCGCTTCGCAACGCGCGCACTCGCCGCGCATCTAAACGTCGGCCGCGATACCGTGCGGCGCGCGCATCGCGGCGAACTTCCGTGTGGCGCCCTCTCCGTCGTGCTCAACGTGCGGGAGCCCGCGTGCGACAACGAAATCGCCCGCGGCGCAGTCCGCGCTTGGAACGCCCGCCGGGCCGGTGCCGTGCAACTCGAGACGCTAACGGATCTCCCGGCAAACCACGACATTATCGACGCGACCAATGCCCTCGAGCGCGTCGATCGCGTCTATCCGGTCTTGCGACGCCTCATCGCACGCTAAGTGCCGGCTCGGTCAGAAATGCTCGTCCGGCTCGGGGCGATTTACGTCGGCGCGGTCGTCGGCGTTGGGATTGATCGAATCGTCTCCGTAAACGACCATGCCGGGAACGATGCCGGCCACGCGGGCTTCGTCGTTCGATAACGGACGCTCGTCGTCGGCTTGAGTGTGAAGTTCGGATGGATCGTCGAGATCGGCTTCGGGACGGGGCGTGCGGTCGTTCATGCGCTCATCGCTTTCTTTCCAACGCGGTCGAGGGCTTGCGACAACGTGTCGCACATGTTCATTTGCGTTCCCAAACCGGTCAGGTCGAACACGCGCCGCGAAGGCGCTTTGGGCGGAACGACGATGGCGAAACGCTCTCCCACTCGACGAGCGATGCGTAGCAAGACGCTGAGGCCCGTACTATCGACGAAACGACACTCTTCCAGAGACACGACGAATGCCGCGCCGTAGGCGGCGGCTTCGCCGAGATAACGCTCGACCACCGGCGCCGTTCCGACGTCGATGTCGTTCCCGATCGTCGCCACGTCGACGTCGCCGATGCGCTCGAGGTGAATCAAGGTATCGTACACTGCGAACTCCGGTTTACATTACGTCCGTGCGTTTCCGCCGTGCGGTAAACGTATGACGATCGAAGCGTATCGTACGTCACGTCGCTTACGGCGCGCTGCTGGCGACCGGCGGCGGATTTGCGGCAGCACCGTTCGGCGCACGGGGATTGGTCTGTCGCCCGGCGAGCGTCCCGAACGTTAATGCGACGACGACGAGGATTGCAACGACGATCGCGATGGCGGCGACGGGGGAACGGCGGGAAGCCGGATGTTCGCGCGAGTCTTTCATGATGCGCATCGATATCCGTCCGTAGCGATGTCGACCTGCTTCGTAAACGTGCGCCGCTACGGGTATGTACGGTTGCATGAGTGAACGAGAGCGAACGATTCCCGGCCCGTCGGTCGACGATGCATACGAGAATCAAGCGGCCGGGGACGACGCGATGGCCGACGACCTTACCGAGGAGCGCGACGCCACGCCCGAGCAGCGCTCCGACGTCGCCGACAGTGAAACGCTGGATCCCTGATGCGCGCGACCGTCTTTCGCGCGGCGGGTGACGTCCGTATCGAAACGGTTCCCGACGCCGCCATACGCGCACCCTCCGATGCGCTCGTGCGCGTCACGCACGCGTTTGTGTGCGGCTCGGACCTCTGGTTTTATCGCGGAGAAGCAAAGGCGTGGCGTGCCGGTTGGCGTTGCGGCCACGAGTTCCTGGGCATCGTGGAAGACGTCGGGCCGGACGTGCGGACGGTTGGTCGTGGCGATCGCGTGATCGCGCCCTTCGTCTATTCGGACGGCACGTGCGAGTTTTGCCTGCGCGGTTTACAGACGTCGTGTCCGCACGGAGACGCCTTCGGCGGCGCCAATAACGACGGAGGCCAAGGCGAGGCGGTGCGCGTGCCGTATGCCGACGCGACGCTGGTCGCACTTCCGTCAGATATCGCAAACGACGAGGCCGTGCTCGAACGCGTGTTGCCGCTCAGCGACGTGATGGGCACGGGGCATCATGCCGCGCTTGCTGCCGGCGTCGGCCCGGGGAAAACGGTCGCGGTCATCGGCGACGGCGCGGTCGGACTCTGCGCGATCTTAGCAGCGCGACGCTTGGGGGCCGAGCGCGTTCTGGCGTTCGGCCGTCATCCGAGTCGTGCTGCGGTGGCACGACGGTTCGGCGCGGCAGAGATCGTCGCGGAACGCGGGCCGGAGGCCGTCGCTCGGGCGCTCGAACTGACGGGCGGCGGACCGCACGCCGTACTCGAGTGCGTCGGTAACGAGGGATCGATGGCGATGGCGACCGGCATGGTTCGGCCGGGCGGCGCGGTCGGTTTCGTCGGCGTGCCGTACGGGGCGGCCAAGGGCATTAATCTGCGGCGCATGTTCGAACATAATTTCGCGTTGCGTGGCGGCCTCGCGCCGGTCCGCGCGTATCTACCGGAACTTCTGGCCGACGTGTTGGCCGGGCGGCTGGATCCATCGCCCGTATTCGACCTGCGCGTCGGCCTCGACGGCGTTCCGCAGGCGTATGCGGCGATGAACGAACGCACGGCAATCAAAGCCTTGGTCGCGCTCTAGCGGCGTCCGCTCTTCGTCGCGACCGGCATGTACGACGCACCAAGAACCTTGGAGGTCTTACGCATGTCGACCATCGCCCCAATCTTTCCGAACATTGCCGACGCACGCTCGATCGCCACAGGTGACGCCAACGGCACGGCAACGACGCTTTCACTACCGGCTTCCCCGAGCGACGTCGTTTCGGGGGCCCGCTCGCCGGTCTTTCGTGAGAATCTTCCGGGCTCGTCGCCGTCAGCGCCGTCGACGCCCGGCGGATCCTTCGCTGCGATCATCGCGCAATTGGTGGCAATGCTCGAAAAGTTGCTGGCAGCGCTCGGAGCGGGATTCGGCTTGCCGGGGTCCGGCGGACCGGGCTCGCCGAACGGACAGCGTTTCTTTGCGGACGCAACGGCGTCGTCAGTCGGCGATCCGCACGACGCCTTTTCAGGCACCGGTAGCGACGGCTCGAAAACGGGTGGCACGTGGAACGACATGGCGTCGCATGCCAATCTCTTGAACTCCGATTCGTTTGCCGGCGGCTTTACCGAATCCACGGTGGCGACCACGCCCGACGCCAAGGGAGTCACCTATAATAGAAGCGCCTCGATCGCGCTGGACGGCGGCCGCACCCACGTCTCGTACGCCGGCGACGGCTCGTACCACGTCGATGTCGACGGCAAGGCTCAGACGTTGACGGCCGGCAAGACGCTGGAGCTCGGGAATGGAGCTAGCGTCGAACTCGAAGCGGACGGCAGCTTGCACGTAAGCGATGCGAACGCAACGGGCGGTTCGCTCGAGGCTACCTTGCGCCGCAACGGTGGAGGTGGCGTTGACGTCGGCAATGTCGCGCATGACGTCGATCTCGGCGGATACCTCGTGTCACACAGCGATACTCCGGCTCCGCCGGCGGGTCCACCGCCGGGCGGCATCGATCCGCCGGTGCTACCAAAAGCTACCGCGTACGATCCGTTCGCCGTGCCGAACGGCTCGCCGATTTACGCCGGGTAGCGTCCGAGTCGCCGGTTCCGCACAATGCCAAGCTCTTGGCACGAGGCGCCGGTATCGTGGTGTCCTCGGCGATTCGCTCGAATCGACCGCACTGAAAGGACACGGCTATGCCGAAGGCATCTTGGGATCGCACGACCGAGGACGTCGAGATCGCACTGGAAGAAAGTCGCGCCGACGCGGCGGAGATTCGTTATAGCCTCACCGCGCTCGGCGAGGCGCTGCTCGCCGAACGTTCCGGCCGGCGCTTCCGAGGCTTCGGCCCCTGCGGTGCTGCCGGCAACGGGCTGAGCGCATGAAGACGCGAACCATGACGCCGTGCCACATCCTACGACGTTCTCCATCGTCGCCGTCGACCAGGCGACCGCCGAAATCGGCGTCGCCGTTGCCTCGAAATTTTTAGCAGTCGGCGCGGTCGTGCCGTGGATTCGCGCCGGCTGCGGAGCGATTGCCACGCAAGCGTTCGCCAACACGGCGTTCGGACCACGCGCGCTCGCGCTTCTCGATGCAGGCGCGTCCGTGCAAGACGTCGCCGGGCGATTGCTGGCCGGCGACCCGGGCCGTGAAGAGCGGCAGTTCGGCCTGGTAGCAGCGAACGGCACGAGCGTCAGCTTCACGGGCGCGGCCTGCATTTCGTACGCCGCGGGCACGTCCGGCGACGATTTTGCGGCGCAAGGCAACTGCCTGGCATCGGCGGCGGTCGTCGAAGCGCTCGCCACGACGTTTCGCCGCTCGCAAGGTGCGTTATGCGACCGGCTTCTCGCGGCGCTCTCGGCAGCCGACGCAGCTGGCGGTGACAAGCGCGGCCGGCAAAGCGCTGCGCTTGCGATCGAAAAGGCGCAAGGCGGCTACGCCGGCTTCAACGACCGCTACGTCGACTTGCGGGTCGACGATGCCGTGCGTCCGATCGCAGAACTCGAGCGGTTGCTCGCGCTGCACAAGCTGTACAACTTCTTGCCGGATGCCGGCGACCTGCTCGACGTCGACGAGCGTATGGCAGCGGAGCTCGCAAGCCATTTGCGGCGCGTGGGCGCGTTGCCGCAGGACGCTATGGCCTTCGACGAACGCGCTCGTGAAGCGCTCGTGGCCGTGATGCATGTCGAGAACCTCGAGAATCGCGTACGCAGCGACGGCCGCATCGATCGGCAAACCCGCGATTACCTCGCGGCGATGCCTAGCCGCTCATAGCGACCACTGATACGCGTTCCAATCTTCGACGATGCCGTTGGGCCGGAAGCCGTGCAAGTCGTCATTGATCGCTTCGATCTGCCGCGGCCACCATAAGTAGACGTACGGCGCATCACGTGCGATGAGCCGCTCGACCGTCGCGTACGCGCGTTTACGCGTCGGACGATCGTAGTTGGCGAGCGCCGCCCGCTGCGCCGCGTCCATCTCGGGCGTGCAATAATGTGACCAGTCGTAGCCGTGCGGCGGAATTTCGCTGCAGAGGAACTGCGACGAGTCGTCGGGGTCGGCTCCGGCGTACCAGATCATCAATCCGCTTTGGTACTTTCCGGTCGCGAGGATGCCGCCTTCGGAATACGGCCCGAAGAAGAGAGCCGTCGTATACGCCTTGAGCGAGACGTCGATACCGACGTTGCGAAGCATCGAGGACAGCACGACGCCGACGTTGCGATCGGTCAAGGAATCGGTGCGCGATGCCAATTCGAGCGTCAGCGGACGGCCATTCTTCTGACGAATGTCCCCCGTGCCAGGGCGCCAACCCGCCTCGTCGAGCAGTCGCTTGGCTTCCGGCACGTCGGCTTTGCTCGTGCCGGCCTGGGGTTCGTAGGCCCAGCTGAATTGCGGCAAATCTTCGGTCGCGGGCAAGGTCGTGCCGAAGGTGACTTTGCGGACGAGATCGGCCTTATCGATGGCCAGGGCGACGGCGCGCCGGAGCCGCACGTCGCTCCACGGCTCGCGTGCGGTGTTGAAGATGATCGATTCGCTCGCGTTGGCCGGCACGAGGCGCACGTCGACTCCCGGGATGCCGCGCAATTGCGGATAAACGCGTGGCGACGCTTCGACGAACCAGTCGATTTCATGCCCGCGCAGCTCTTGGGCGACCGTGTTCTCGTCGCCGATCAGGCGAATGACGATGCGCCCGATCTTCGGCCTGCCTAAAAAGTAGCGCTCGTTTGCGACGAGTTCGAGGCGGTCGCCGCGCGCCCAGCGGATCAGACGAAATGGCCCGGTGCCGATCGGTGCCGAGTTGAACGGGAGATTATTGAGACTGGCATAGCGCTCGAGCAAATGCGCCGGCAGTACGCAATACTGGATGTCGCTATGCGCGAAGAACGTTTGTACGGCGGGGCCGAAGCGGCGTTTAAGATGAAAAACCGCCGTCCAGGCGTCGGGCACGTCGATCCGGTCGATCAATTCATAGCCGTGCCGCGAGGTGACCGATGAATTCGGGTTCATGATTGCGTGCCACGAAAATACGACGTCGTGACTCGAAAACGGCGCGCCGTCGTGCCACGTCACACCATGGCGTAGATGATAGACGATGCGCAGTCCGTCGCGTGAAACGTCGCCGTTCGCGAGCGTCGGAACGCGCTCGGCCAGCACGGGGACGTCGTGGCCTTCTGGGTCGACGGCGACCAGCGGATCGAAGACGAGCGAGAAAATCTGCGCTTCGAACTCTTGCGTCGAGAGGATGGGGTTGAGCGTATTGGGCGCTCCCAGCATCGCGACGCGCAGCACCCCCGGTTTGGTCCACGGATGGCGCCCGCCGCGCTCGCCGGGGGAGCCGACGCCGGCATGCGTGCAGGCAGAGAGAACGGCCAAAGCCAGCACGGAAGCGGCATAGCGGGCGGTTGCGAAGCGCATTGGCCGTGGCTTCGCGGCGACGTGCACAGCCCCGTTTTCGAGCAGCTTCGACGTATTTGACCCCACCGGGCTATGCTGCTATACTTTCTGGGTTCCGGCCCACCGCGGTGGGGCGGTTTTGTGTGTGTGCCCGCGCGCGGCGGGCGCCCTTACGTGGAGAGTGCGTGCCGACTATCAGTCAACTCGTCCGGATCGGACGCGCCAAGATCGAGAAAAAGGTCAAAGCGCCGGCCCTGCGCGTCGCGCAAACGGGTCCGAAGCCCGGTCACCCCGATTTGCCGCTGCGTACCTTCGAGGTCCGCGGCAATCCGTTTCGTCGCGGCGTCTGCACGCAAGTCAAGACCATCACCCCTAAGAAGCCTAATTCCGCGCTGCGCAAAGTCGCGCGCGTGCGCTTGACTAACGGCGAGGAAGTGACCGCATATATTCCTGGTGTCGGCCATAATCTTCAGGAACATTCGGTCGTACTGATCCGCGGCGGCCGCGTGAAAGATCTGCCGGGCATCCGCTATCACATCATCCGCGGCACGCTCGACACGTCGGGCGTCGCCAACCGCAAACAAGCCCGCTCCAAATACGGCGCCAAGCGCTCCACGAAGAAATAAGGTAGGATTTACCGCATGCCACGTAAGGGTGCCGTTCCCAAGCGGCAGATTCTCCCCGATCCGCGTTTCAATTCCAAAGTACTCTCGCGGTTCATTAATAAGGTCATGCTCGCCGGTAAGAAATCGACGGCCGAACGCATCACCTACGGCGCGCTCGGCGTCGTCGGCGACAAGATGGGCCGCGATCCGATGGACGTTTTCACGCAGGCGCTCGGCAACGCCATGCCGATGGTTGAGGTCCGTCCCCGCCGCGTCGGCGGAGCGACCTATCAGGTGCCGATGGAAGTGCGACCGGACCGCCGTCAAGCGATGGCGATGCGCTGGCTCATTCAGTACGCGCGGAAGCGCCCCGGACACTCGATGGAAGAAAAACTCGCGAGCGAGATCATGGATGCCGCCAATAACGTTGGGGCGTCGGTGAAGAAGCGCGAGGATACGCACAAGATGGCGGAGGCCAATAAGGCGTTCGCCCACTACCGCTGGTAATCGTTGATGGCAACTCTCGTTAGGGAATATCCGCTCGAGCGGACGCGTAATATCGGCATAGCCGCGCACATCGACGCGGGCAAAACGACCGCGACCGAACGCATCTTGTTCTATACCGGCCGGACGCACAAGATCGGCGAAGTTCACGATGGCGCCGCCACGATGGACTGGATGGTGCAAGAGCAGGAGCGCGGCATCACGATCACTTCGGCGGCTACCGCCACGACGTGGCGCGAGACCCGCATCAATATCATCGATACGCCAGGCCACGTGGACTTTACGGTCGAGGTCGAACGTTCGCTACGCGTGCTCGACGGGCTCGTCGCGCTCTTCGACTCCGTCGCCGCGGTGCAGCCGCAGTCCGAAACGGTCTGGCGTCAGGCCAATAAGTACCGCGTCCCGCGCATCATCTTCGTCAACAAGATGGATCGCATGGGCGCTGATTTCTTCAATTGCGTCGACAAGATTCGCGAGCGTCTCGGCGCGCGTGCCGTGCCCATTCAGGTGCCGATCGGCGCGGAAGATCAGTTCCTGGGCGTCGTAGACCTCTTCACGATGAAGAAAATCGTGTACACGGACGATCTCGGCTCGACGATGGAGTCGCAGGAAGTCGAAGGCGAACTGCGCGCGACCGCCGAGAAGTGGCGTCAAGAGCTGGTCGAGGCCATCGCGGAGCAAGATGACGAACTGCTCGAGGCGTTCTTCGCGGGCGAAGACATTCCCGAAGCGCGTCTTAAGGCGGCGTTGCGCAAGGCGACGATCGCGGGCGACGTTTTGCCGATGCTTTGCGGCTCGGCTTTCAAGAATAAGGGCGTGCAGCCGCTGCTCGACGCCGTCGTAGACTACTTGCCGTCGCCTTTGGACGCCAAGCAAATCGCCGGCATCGATCCGAAGGACGAGTCGAAAGAGATCGTTCGCAAGGCCGACGACAAGGAGCCGTTCGCTGCGCTCGCGTTCAAGATCGCAACCGACCCCTACGGCAATCTTACCTACTTCCGCGTCTACTCGGGCACGCTCGAGAAGGGCAGCTACGTCTTCAACGCGCGCAGCGGCCGTAAAGAACGCATCGGGCGCATCCTGCGCATGCACGCCAATCACCGCGAAGATATCGATTCGATCGGCGCGGGCGATATCGCGGCCGCCGTCGGGCTAACCGATACGCGCACCGGCGATACGCTATGCGACGAGAAACAGCAGATTCTGCTCGAGAACATTACGTTTCCGGAGCCCGTCATTCATCAGGCGATCGAGCCCAAGACCAAAGCCGACCAGGACAAGATGGGCACCGCACTCTCGCGGCTCGCGCAAGAAGATCCGACGTTCCGCATGCGGACCGACGAAGAGACGCAGCAGACGATTATCGCTGGCATGGGCGAGTTGCATCTCGAGATCATTTTGGATCGCCTCAAGCGCGAGTTCAAAGTTGAAGCGAACGTCGGCAAGCCGCAAGTGGCATACAAAGAAGCGATCACGAAGCCGATCGAAAAGCAGGGCAAATTCGTCCGGCAGACGGGCGGCAAGGGTCAGTACGGCGACGTGTGGTTGCGCCTGCAACCGGGCGAGCCCGGCACGGGCTACGTCTTCGAATGGGGCGTCGTCGGCGGCGTCATTCCGAAGGAATATCAGAAGGCCATCGCCGAGGGCATCCGCGAGTCATCGTTAAATGGCGTGCTCGCCGGGTATCCCGTGCTCGATTTCAAAGCGACCGTTTACGACGGCAGCTATCACGACGTAGACTCGTCGGAAATGGCCTTTAAAATTGCGGGTTCGATGGCGTTTAAGGAAGCGAATCGCGCCGCCGGTCCGATCTTGCTCGAGCCGATCATGAAAGTGGAAGTCACGACGCCCAAGGACTATCTCGGCGGCATCAACGGCGATCTCATGAAGCGGCGGGGCATGATCCAATCGAGCGAAGACGTGCCGGGCGGCGCGCAGACGATCACCGCCAACGTTCCACTTTCCGAAATGTTCGGCTACGCGACCGACATGCGCTCCGCGACGCAAGGGCGCGCGACCTATACGATGGAGTTTCTCCACTACGAGAAAGCTCCCAAGTCTGTGGAAGACGAGATCGTCTCCAAAGCTAAAGGCACCAAACCCGCCGCGTAAGCGCGCCTCCTCGCACTCCGTTGGGATAAGGACAGTAACGACACATGGCCAAGGCAAAGTTCGACCGCAGCAAACCGCACGTCAACATCGGTACGACCGGTCACGTCGACCACGGCAAGACGACGCTCACCGCGGCGATCATTAATTGCCTCGCTACCGAAAACGCCAACATCCAGAAGCGCAACGTTGACGACATCGATAACGCGCCCGAGGAGAAAGAGCGCGGCATTACGATTGCCATCTCGCACCAGGAGTACGAGACGGCGACGCGTCATTACGCGCACGTCGATTGCCCCGGTCACGCCGACTACATCAAAAACATGATCACGGGAGCGGCGCAGATGGACGGCGCCATTCTCGTCGTGTCGGCGACCGACGGACCGATGCCGCAGACGCGCGAGCACATCTTGCTCATGAAGCAAGTCGGCGTTCCATACATCGTCGTCTTTCTCAACAAGGTCGATCTCGTCGACGATCCTGAGTTGTTGGAATTGGTCGAGATGGAAGTGCGCGAACTCTTGTCCAAGCAAGGCTTCGACGGCGACGACTGCCCGGTCGTGCAGGGTTCGGCAACCAAGGCGCTCGCCTCGTCGGGCAAGCGCGACGACGCCGACGCGGCGCCGATCTTCGCCCTGATGGACGCTGTAGACTCGTACATTCCCACGCCCGAGCGCGCGGTCGATAAGCCGTTCCTCATGCCCGTCGAGGACGTCTTCACGATTACCGGTCGCGGAACGGTCGGTACTGGCCGCGTCGAGCGCGGCCAGATCAAGGTCGGCGAAGAAATCGAGATCGTTGGCCTACAGGAGAAGGCGCGCAAGTCGACTGTCACGGGCATCGAAATGTTCCGCAAGTTGCTCGACATGGGTATCGCCGGCGACAACATCGGCGTTCTGCTCCGCGGCATCGAGCGCACGGACATCGAGCGCGGCCAAGTGCTCGCGAAGCCGGGGTCGATCAAACCGCACACGAACTTCAAAGCGGAAGTCTACGTGCTGTCGAAAGAAGAGGGCGGCCGTCATACGCCGTTCTTCGCGAATTACCGTCCGCAGTTTTACTTCCGCACCACGGACGTGACCGGCACGATCAAGCTGCCTGAAGGCGTCGAGATGGTGATGCCGGGCGACAACATCACGATGGACGTGGAGCTCATTACGCCGATTGCGTGTGAAGAAGGGTTACGCTTTGCTATCCGCGAGGGCGGCCGCACCGTCGGCGCGGGCGTCGTCACGGCAATCACCGAAGTCGCCGCCGTAGCCGGCAAGAAGTGACTCGCCGTAGCGAAAGCGGAGGCACCCGCACGGCAGAACTCTTTAACCGTTACCTTCGTGCCGTAGCCTCAGCGGAGGCACCCCGTGGCTAAGCAAAAGATCCGCATCCGTCTCAAGGCGTACGATCACAAGATTCTCGATCAATCCGCCGAGCGCATCGTCGACACGGCGAAGCGCACCGGTGCGTTCGTTAGCGGTCCCGTGCCCTTACCGACCGAGATCAACCGCTTCTGCGTCAACCGTTCGCCGCACGTCGATAAGAAGTCGCGCGAGCATTTCGAGATGCGCACGCACAAGCGTCTGATCGACATTTTGCAAGCATCTCCCAAGACGATGGACGCCTTGATGCATCTCGATCTTCCCGCCGGCGTCGACATCGAGTTGAAGGCCTAAAAGTAATCGTTATAGCGCCTCGTGAAGGCGCTATAACGCTATCGGATGAGATTGGTCGCATAGGGAGAAACCAGCACTATGCCGATCCCGCTCAAGGTCGAACATTTCCGAAATTTCGGCGGTACGCGCCGGCGCATCTATCAGTTGTTAACCGAAATGGGCACGTCGGCCGATGCAATCTGGCCGTTTGCCGCGCAGCCGTTCATGCGCAGTCCGGGGCCGCTTGAGCCCGGGCGGACCGAAGAGTGGCATAGCGGCGTGCACGCCGTGCTCGATGAAGTCGTGCCCGAAGACCGCATCGTGTGGCGCTTTCGTAATGAGGGATTCGATGGGACGCACGGCTTCTATCTCGAGCAAAGCGAGAAGAAGACGCGCGTGATCCATCGTATCGAAGCGACGTTATCCGATACCGAAGGGCGCTTGTTTTGGCGCCGTTTGGAAGACACGAACGAGCGGACGCTCGAGGCTCTTTTCGATAAACTGGAGCGCGTCCTCAAGCGTTAGAATTTGATCGCGGCCACGAACGAACGGAACGCGCGATCGACACGTGCGCGGTCGCCGGTCGCCAGCACGTCGAGGAGCAAGCCGCGCACGACCGCGACGAGCAGCGTCGCAAGCGCCACGGCGCGTTCGCGCGGTAGGCCCTGACGCTCGAGCGTGCGTACGAACGGTATCGTCCATTGCATCGATGCCGCCCGCAAGAACGCGGCGTGGCGGCGCCGGTCTTGCAGTGCCTACGCTCGTACCACGTCTCCAGCAGCGCAGCTTGCCTCTTGCCGGTCTCCGCTACGATCGCGAGGACGAGCTCGTCTTTCGAACCGAAGTGGTACAGTAGCGTGCGCGGGGTTACGCCGGCTGCCGCGGCAAGCGGACGCAGCGAGAGGTCGGCAATGCCGTGCGCCAGCACGTAGTCGACGATCGCCACTAGTAAGCCGGCCCGGAGGCGTTCGTCGCGCGGTCGCGGCATGTACGCCCCATGCCCGTTACCGGGCGCCATCACGCCAAGGAGTATTCGTGAGTTTCGAGCCGGTTCGCGTTTCGGTCGCGCTCGTTACCGGTGCAACCGCCGGTTTCGGCGACGCGACGACGCGGCGACTGATCGCCGAGGGAGCGCGGGTCGTCGCGACCGGGCGGCGCGCAGATCGTCTCGACGCGTTACGCCGCGAGCTCGGCGATCGCGTCCTGCCGCTCGCGCTCGACGTTCGCGACCGTGATGCGGTGCTCGCGGCGATCGCTTCGCTTCCGCCGCCGTTTGCGGACGTCGATCTGTTGGTAAATAACGCTGGCCTAGGGCGCGGGCTGGAGCCGGCCCAGGAGGCAAGTCTCGACGATTGGGACGAGATGATCGACACGAACGTGAAGGGCCTTACCTACGTCACGCGCGCGGTGTTGCCTGGCATGGTCGCCCGTAGGCGCGGACATATCGTCAACATGGGCTCGACGGCGGCGCAGTTTCCGTATCCCGGCGGCAACGTGTACGGCGCGACGAAGGCGTTCGTCTATCAATTTTCGCTCAATCTACGAGCCGATCTGTTCGGAACGCCGATTCGCGTCACCGACATCGAACCCGGGCTCGTCGGCGGGACCGAATTTTCGGACGTGCGGTTCCGTGGCGATGGAACGAGAGCGTCGGCGACGTACGCCGGGACGACGCCGCTATCGCCGGGCGACATCGCCGACGCGATCGTTTGGGTCGCGACGCGTCCGGCTCACGTAAACGTCAACTCGTTACAGGTCATGCCCGTCGCGCAATCGTTTGGCGCACTTCCGATCGACCGGTCGAAGTAAGCCCTGCGCGGGGGCGCGAACGTCTCCGCATGAGCACGCTCGCACCGCCGCCGCCGAAACTCGATCCGCTCGACCCGCTGGCACTCGACGACGACCTGTCTTCGGACGAACGGCTCATCCGCGATAGCGTGCGCGCGTTCGTCGCCGATCGCGTGTTGCCCGGCGTCGCGACGTGGTTTGAAGAGGGCCGTTTCCCGCAGGAGCTCGCGCGGGAATTCGGCCGTCTCGGCGTACTCGGCATGCATCTCGATGGCTACGGCTGCGCGGGCACGTCGGCAACCGCCTATGGCATCGCGTGTCGCGAACTCGAAGCGGGCGACAGCGGCGTGCGCAGCTTCGTCTCGGTGCAAGGGTCGCTCGCGATGTATCCGATCCGCACGTATGGCTCGCAGGAGCAGCGCGCCCGCTGGCTGCCCGGGATGGCTGCAGGCGAAATCGTCGGATGCTTCGGTCTAACGGAATACGACTTCGGCAGCGATCCGGCGGGCATGCGTACCGCGGCTCGTCGCGACGGCGGCGATTACGTCATCGACGGTTCGAAGGCGTGGATCACGAACGGCAGCATCGCCGACGTCGCGGTCGTGTGGGCTCGCTGCGACGGCGTGGTGCGCGGATTTCTCGTGCCACGCGGGACGCGTGGTTTCACTACGCGTACGATCGACCGCAAGCTCTCGCTACGCGCTTCGGTAACCTCGGAGCTGTCGTTCGAGGCGTGCCGCGTCCCCGCCGATGTGATGTTGCCCGAAGCGAACGGCTTGCGAGCCCCGCTTTCTTGCTTGAACGAAGCTCGCTTCGGCATCGTCTGGGGCGCCGTCGGAGCGGCGCGCGCGTGCTACGAAGCCGCGCTCAGCTACGCGCGAACGCGCGTGCAGTTCGGCAAAGCCATCGCAAGCTTCCAGCTAACGCAGGATAAGCTCGTGCATATGCTGCTCGAATTGCAGAAGGCAGCGTTATTGGCGAAGCGCATCGGACGGCTGAAAGACGCGGGACGAGCGCTGCCCGAGCACGTGAGCATGGGGAAGCTGAACAACGTGCGCGAGGCGCTCGCGATCGCGCGCGAGGCGCGCACCATCTTGGGTGCCAGCGGCATCACGCTCGAATACCCGGTCATCCGTCACATGAATAATCTCGAGTCCGTCCTGACGTACGAAGGAACGAGCGAGATTCATACGCTCGTTATCGGTGCCGCAATAACCGGCTCGCCGGCGTTCTCATGAGTCCTCCGGGGCGGCCGCTATGCCGTCGGCATCGATCCGGACGAACGCTGCGTCGAGATGCGAAGTGCCCCGCCTGAGTGGTTTCGCTCGATCCGGTCCGATCATGGATGCGTAGCCCGGCGCGTCCACATTACGCCGGTACCGGTCGCGGTTTCGCGCGCAGGTACTGATTCGGCCAAGCGACGTCGACGCCGAGCTCGGTAGCTGCGTGCAGCGGCCAATACGGGTCGCGCAGTAGCTCGCGCGCTAACAGGACGATGTCGGCCTGTTCGCTGCCGACGATATCGTCCGCTTGTCGCGCTTGCGTGATCATGCCGACTGCGCCCGTTGCAACCCGCGCCTCGCTGCGAATGCGTTCGGCGAACGGCACTTGGTAGCCGGGCCCGACGGCGATCTGCTGGGCCGGCGTCAGACCGCCGGAAGAGACGTCGATCAAGTCGACGCCGAGCGCGGCAAGGTCTCGCGAAAGGGCGATGGACTCCTCGACGGTCCATCCACCCTCCGCCCAATCCGTGGCGGAAATGCGCGCGAAGAGCGGAACCTCCGGGCCGATCGCCTCGCGCACGGCCGCAACGACGTCGCGCGCGATGCGCGTGCGATTGGGAAACGAGCCGCCGTACGCGTCCGTGCGGCGATTCGACAGCGGCGAAAAGAATTGGTGAAGCAGATATCCGTGTGCGGCGTGGAGTTCGATCACGCGAAAACCGGCCGCGACCGAGCGGCGCGCCGCCGTCGCGAATGCGTGCACGACCTCCGCGATCTCCCGGGCGCTTAGCGCGTTAGGCATGCTGTCGTGCTCGGCGTACGGAACGGCTGACGGCGCGACGGTTTGCCAGCCGCCGTCGGCCTCGCTAACGGGTCCGCCGCCATCCCACGGAGCTCCGGTGCTCGCCTTGCGGCCTGCATGCGCGAGCTGAATCCCGGGCACGGCACCTTGTCTTTCAACGAAGCGCGCTATGCGAGCGAGCGGCGCAACGTGCTCGTCACGGTAAATGCCGAGGTCGGCCGGACTAATGCGCCCGGCCGCCGTCACCGCGGCGGCTTCGGTAAGAACGAGCCCGGCGCCGCCGACGGCCCGGCTTCCAAGGTGCACGAGATGCCAGTCGTTGGCAAAACCATCATCGCTCGAATACTCGCACATCGGCGACACGGCGATGCGGTTGCGCAGCGTTACGCTGCGAAGGGCGAGCGGGTCGAACAGATGCGGCACGCCGCTTAACACCCGCGGCGGGCGTGCGCGGGTTTCAGGCACTAGGGGATTACATCGTCGGTGGAGAGCTCGGCGCCGTTGACGGCTCGGTGCGGCGGAAAGCGGGATGCGTACGGCGAGCCGGCTGCATCGCCGCTTCGAAGCTCGTGCGCTGGTCCGGCGTCAATACCGCCTCGATCGCGGCGACTTCCGCTTCGTGCGTCATCGGCGTCGCCGTCATGCGTGAGGCGTGTGCCCGCTGCATGATCGAGCGGATCTTCGTCTGTTGGTCGGGCGTGAGGTCGAGTGAAGCCAGTGCCGCGCGCAGTCGCCCATGCATTACCGGCCGCGGCGATGGGGCCGCCGTTGCGTCGTCGGCCACGGGCGATGCCTGCACGGCAGCCGGCGAAGATGGCGAAGCGCTGGGCGTAGCTATCGACGGCGCAGCCTGGGCGAAGGCGGTCGAACCCGTCGCGACGACGATTGCGGCGACGGTAAGGGCGTTGGCGAAGCGGACGAACACGTTGCGACTCCTCGGCGGTGGGAATGCGACGGCGGTCCTACGATGAACCAGAGCGTCAGGCTAGGAACGCTCGCGGACGGCCGACTATTGCGGGACGCGATGGGGGCCGGGTGAGAAGCACGGCTCCTCGACGCTCGCGCAGAATGGCGCGGCGTGAAGACTCACACGGATTACCTCTATATTACGACGGACGAGCGATACGAGATCCGCGACGTAACGGACGAGATCGCGGGCATCGTATCCGACGCAGCGATCGTCGAAGGGATGGTGCTGGTAAGTGCGATGCACATCACGGCGAGCATCTTCGTCAACGACCACGAGCCGGGATTGTGGTCGGATATCATGACGTGGCTGGAAGAGCTGGCTCCCGCCCGCCCGGGCTACAAGCACCACGAAACGGGCGAAGACAACGCAGACGCGCATCTCAAGCGTATGCTGCTCGGCCAACAAGTCATGCTGCCGATCACGGGCGGCAAGCTCGACCTCGGCCCATGGGAGCGCGTCCACTACGGCGAGTTCGACGGCCAACGCCGCAAGCGCGTCGTCATAAAAGTGATGGGTGAATAACGCTGTGATGCGAATTAAAACCGCTGAGCGGTAGGCGCAGGTTTCTTGCTCCCGGTACGAAGTTGTAAGTAACCGGCACAAATAGCGAGGTGGACCGGACGCCTATTGCGCCTCGACCATGGCGCGGGTCCGTAGAGTCGTCAAGCGGTTACGGATGTATGGCGGCGGCCCGCACGCCGTCACTCGCGTTTGCTTCGAAACGCTTAAAATTGTCGGCGAACAGCCCGGCCAGCTTCTTTGCTTGCGCGTCGTAGGCTGCACCGTCCGCCCAGGCGTTACGCGGGTTGAGCACGCTGGGCGGCACGTCGTGTAGTGCGGCAGGAACCTCGAGTCCGAAGAAACGCTCCCGTTCGAACGTCGCGCCTTTTAGGCTGCCGTCGAGCGCGGCGTTGACCATCGCGCGGGTGTGCGCGATCGACATGCGTTTACCCGTGCCGTAGGCGCCGCCGGTCCAGCCGGTGTTGACGAGCCAGCAGGTCACTTCGTGTTTCGCAATCCGCTCGCCGAGGAGCTTCGCATAGACGGTGGGATGGTGCACCATGAACGGCGCGCCAAAGCAGGTCGAGAATGTTGCGGTCGGTTCGTTTACGCCGCGCTCGGTGCCGGCGACCTTGGCCGTGTAGCCCGACAAGAAATGGTACATCGCTTGTTCCGCGGAGAGCTTCGCGATCGGCGGGAGGACGCCGAACGCGTCGGCGGTTAGCATGATGATCGTCTTGGGATGGTCGGCCATCAGACCCGGCACGATGTTAGGGATGAAGCCGACGGGATACGCGGAGCGTGTATTTTCCGTTTTCGCTTCACTCTCCAGATCGAGTGCGCGCGTCGCTTCGTTCATTATGACGTTTTCCAGAACCGCGCCGAAGCGGTGCGACGCCGACCAGATCTCGGGCTCAGCTTTTTGCGACAGACGAATGACCTTCGCGTAACAACCGCCTTCGAAATTAAAGACGCCGTCTGCAGACCACCCGTGTTCGTCGTCGCCGACGAGCGGACGATTGGAGTCGGCGGAAAGCGTCGTCTTGCCCGTCCCCGAAAGGCCGAAGAAGATGGCGGTGTCGCCGTCCTTGCCGACATTGGCCGAGCAATGCATCGGCAGCACGTCGCGCAACGGCATGAGGTAATTCATGATGGTGAACACGGACTTCTTGATTTCACCCGCATAGCGCGTACCGCCGATCAGCACGATGCGACGCGCCATGTTGACGAGCACGAACGTACCGCTACGCGTTCCGTCCCGCACGGGATCGGCGACGAACTCCGCCGCGTCGACGACCGTGAACTCCGGTGAAAAGTTTTCGGGCGCTTCGTCGGGCGTCAAGAACAGGTTACGCGCGAACAGCGAATGCCACGCATACTGCGTGATGACGCGTACCGGCAAGCGGTAGCGCGCGTCGGCACCGACGAAGGTGTCGAGCGAATACAGTTCGCGGTCCCGTAGGAAGGCCGCAACGCGATCGAATAACGCGTCGAACACGGCTGCGTCGATCGCTTTATTCGTCTCACCCCAGTCGATGTGCATTTCGCTGCCGGGCTCGCGGACGAAGAACTTATCTTTCGGCGAACGGCCGGTATGTTCGCCCGTTTCGACGACCATTTGTCCCGACGCGCCGAGTTCGCCCTCACCCTTGCGCAGCGCATGTTCGTAGAGCGACGCCACGGACAGATTGCGGTGCACCGCTTTCGCGCCCGACAAGCCCAACTCGTCGAGATGCGCCCGCAGGCGGTTGTCGATATTCGGAAGTGTAAGAATCGTCGCGCTCCTATCGGCTCTACGGCCTGCTAAAATTGTGCGCGCGCGCGGGACGCGCCTTCTTTCGAGAAGGCGCGCACGGGCGCGCGCGCCTTCTCGAAAGTAAGGAAATGCCGTAGCACGAACCTCTCTGGGTGCGTTCTCTCGCGGCGTTCGTCGTATTACTCCTAGCCGTCGTTGCACCGGCTTCGGCGCGAACGGCAGGCATCACGATCGGCGTCTTGCCGAGCGGGCCGCTCGACGCGATCACTGACGTCGCCGGCGTGCGAGTCGGCGCGGTAACCAAACTTGAAGGCGCGCCCGGGCCGCTCGTGCCCGGGCGCGGTCCTGTGCGGACCGGCGTAACCGTGGTGCTTCCCAACGCCGATCCATGGGACGACCGCGTGGCTGCTGCAACCTTCGATCTCAACGGTAACGGTGAAATGACCGGCGCGCATTGGGTCGACGAGGCGGGCTTCCTCGAGACGCCCATCGCGTTGACCAACACGCTCGACGTCGGCCGCGTCGACGACGGCGTGATCGACTGGCTGATCGCCAAGCACCCGGACATCGGCGTCGACGGCGACGTTCCGCTGCCGGTCGTCGCCGAATGCGACGATCAAGGACTAAACGACATTCAAGGACGTCACGTCGGCGCGCAAGACGTCGTAGCGGCGCTCGCAGCGGCGCGAAGTGGGCCCGTCGAGCGCGGAAACGTCGGCGCGGGAACCGGCATGCGTGCCTTCGGCTTCAAGGCCGGCATCGGGACGGCGTCGCGCACGACGCCGCAAGCGCGCGGCGGCTACGTCGTCGGCGTGCTGGTGAATGCCAACACGGGCGCGCGCGAGGATCTGCGAATCGACGGCGTAGCGGTCGGACGTGCGCTAGCGCACGAGTTGCTGCCGACGATGCCCGGACGGGCCGCGGCGTCCGTTCCGCACGGTCGGGCGGCCGACGGAAGCATCATCGTCACGATCGCCACCGATGCGCCGCTCGATGCGCGGCAATTGCGCGAGCTTGCGAAGCGCGCCGCGCTCGGGCTAGCGCGTACGGGCGTAACGTCGCACGTGTCGAGCGGCGACTTGCTGGTCGCCTTTAGCACGACACACCGCTACCCGCGCGACCCGAAGGCGCCCGTTGCGATCGCCCTCGTCAACGACGACGACGCGATGGACGCGCTCTTCGCGGCAACGGCCGAAGCGACGGAGGCGGCCGTCGTCGATGCGCTTCTGTCGGCCAAGACGCTGTCCGGCGCTCGGGGGCTTACCTTCTACGCCCTGCCGGCGGCGCGCGTGCGCTCGCTCCTATTCGCAAAGCATTCTTAACGGTTGGGGACGTGATTTACGTCCGCGCGTGGGTTACTATCTATGTGAGCGCGGCACCGAACGGCAACGACGCACCGCGCAAAGGCTTGTCCGCAAGAGGCAAGGGGGCAACAAGGCGTCACGGTTTCGGCCGCGACGCCTTGTTGTTTAATGCCGTAGTTTCGCGCCGCTAGGCGACGACGGGCGGTGGCGGAACGAAGGAAGCCGCCGCACTGCCCATCGGGGTAACGTACATCGGTTTCATCGGCAAGACCGCGTCGATCGACCGGTCGCCTGCGGTGACGTGACACAGCGCCTGGTCGCGCGTCATCGAGAACAAAACGCTCGGGTCGATGCCGTTGCGATTGTATTTCGTCGCGCGTGCGAGTAGCGCGAGCGTTGCGTCGTCGTCGGTCTTGAAGAAGATCTTCTGCGTAAAATTTTGCAGCGCGGCATCCACGTGGTGCGGAGCGAGCACGGCGTAGAGCGACGCGACACCTTGCGTCGTGCCGAGCACCATGCAGCCCGCCGATCTGATGACGCCGAGCGACGAGACGTCGGATTCGGAGATGCACAGTTGGTACTCGTCGATGCCGAAAACGATGGGACGTTCCTGGTCGAGCGACGGATCGGCGCGCCGATTCTCGACGGCCGTGAAAAAACGGCGCTTCGCAAGCGTGTAGATCGCCTGCGCGGCACGTTCGTATTTCGAGCGAGGGACGTGCAAGACGATGATGTTGCCGTCGAAGACGCTATTAATCGAAATGAGGTTTTGCTTCTTAGCGAACGTTTTCGCGATGTTGACGTCGCGTAGCGGCTCGAGCAGCTGTGCGACGCTGAATTGGACGGCGCGGCGGGCCTCGGGCGTCATCTGCAGGTAGCGCGTGTCCTCGTAGCTGATCGCCTCGCGAATCGTCCAGGCTTCGTCGCTGTCGGTCGCAATGGCGCGCATTCGCTCGATCGCTTGAATCCGGGCGATGGCCGCAAACTTTTCATCGAAGCAGTAGCTCGTCAAGTGCTCGAAGGTATAGTATTGATCTCCGGCCGCCTGCAGCATGCGTAGCGCGTTTTTCATCCGCGCGAGTCCGGCGTCCACCCACTGCTTGGCCTCCTCGCTGACGCGGCCGAAGGTATCGCGAAAGTACACCGAATCGACGTCGGGACTGCCGCAGAGCAGCTCGATGCCTTCCTTCGTGCCCGGCATCACGACCGTTGCGGTGCGCCCGGCGCGACGTGCGATTTCGACGACTTCGCCTACGGCTTCGGCCTTAGCGCAGATGACTAGCGCACCCGCCTGCATGTCGCCGAGCATCCGCGTCAGCATCGGGTTATATCCGCGCGTCGTCTTTCCCGACCCGGAAGACCCGAAGATCATCGTATGGCGGCACAGATCGTCGAAGCCGAACGTGATCTCGTCGGGCGCTTCACCGAGCGTGAGCGTCTTGGCGGACGTAAGTGTTTGCATGATCCTCGGGAAGGCGGCCGCAGCGGTCTATACGGCTTGCATCGACTCGAACGCAGACGTTCTGTAGTCGACCGATCGGCGCCGGAGGGCCGCTCTCGCACGCTCAAGCTTGGAAGTGACTCCGCGGCCACCCACACGCCATGCTCGAGGTACGTATGCAATTTGCCAGGCGATCCGTCATCTGGGGACCGCCGGCTCCGCGATGACGAACGTCGGCAAGGGTCATCTCACCCCTACCGACGTATTTTCGTCACCCGGTTACGAGAAGTACATGCGCGCGATTTCGGTGCCGCTAGGCCAGCCGGTCGTTGCCTTATCGAAAGCGCGAATCTCCGCTTTGCGCAAAAAGTATGCCGCTTACGGCGTATACCGGCGCTGAAGACCTAGCCGGCCCGCTAGGCGACGTGCATCGGTGCGAGGTCGTGCGCTTGCAAGATGGCGCCCGGTGAGATGACGTGTCGTTTGAGGCCGAGCTTCGTCGGATCGACGCCGAGCGCGAGCGCGACGAGCTGCGGGAGGTGGAAGGTCGGTAGATCGGTTCTTCCCCAGCGCGCGAGTGAGTCGGCCTGGTAGCCGTCGAGCGCTAAGTGGCATAGCGGACATGGCGTGAGCACCGCCTCGGCGCCGGCGTCCTTGGCCATGCGCATGTTCTGGCCCACCATGTTGGCCGCCACGCCATCTTTTTCGAGCTGAATGTGGAAGCCGCAGCAGCGGGTCTTGCCGGCGTACTCGACTGGCTCTCCGCCGATGGCTTCGATTACGTCTTCGAGCGAATGCGGATTGCGCGCCGATTCCCAACCGTTGACCGACTCCGGCCGAATGATGTGGCACCCGTAGAACGCCGCGACCCGCAAGCCGCGTAGCGGGTTGACGACCATCGAGCGCAGCGTGTCGAGGCCGATGTCGTCGATCAGAAGCCACAGCAGATGGCGGACCGAGACGCCGCCGTCGTAACGGGCGTTGAACTTGCCGAGGATGGCGTTGGCTTGCGCCATGTGGTTCTCGTCCTCGAGCAGCTCTTTGTTCGCCGCGCGCATGTGCCCCGTGCATGTCGAGCAGATGGTGATGACGTCGTCGAGCCCCAGCGCTTCGGCTTGCGCGTAGGTGCGAGCGTTGAGAACGCGCGCGACGTCGCGGTTGACGTCGTTGAGCACCGAAGCACCGCAGCAGGAGGCGGCCGTCAACTCGACGAGCTCGATGCCGAGCTTATCGGCAAGCAGCATCGTCGAGTTAAAAAGCTCCGTGCACGATTCCTTGGCGACGCAGCCCGGGAAGAACCCGTAACGTTTGGTTTCCGCGGACCTCGTGCGGTGCTTGGCGGGTAGGACGTCGGTTATTGCGGCGGACATTATGCGACGGGGACCTCCATGGTATCGAAGATCGTCCGAATCTCGGCGACCTTTTCGACGGGATGCATAAAGAGCGGCGGGACTTTCCCTTTAGAGGCGAGCCGCAAGCCGAGCGGCATGATCTTGAGCAAGCCGCGGATATTAAAGCGCCCGACCGTGCCGACGATTACCTCGTTCTCCGCGAGCATGCCCGTCTGCTTGATCGTCTTGGCGATCGTGAGGGCGTGCCGGGGCCCGGGTGCATTTGTCTGACCGACTTCGATCGAGATGCGCTTCGTATCGATGATACGATCGTGCGGATCGACGTGCTTGGGGCAATACGAGCACGCGTAGCAGTGTGCGCAGAGCCAGAGGTAATCGTCGCTGATCTGCGCGACGCGCTCGTTGCGCTTGGCATCACGCGTATCTTCGATGAAGCGATATGCATACGAAATCGCCGCGGGTCCTGAAAACGACGGATCGACGCTCACGACCGGGCAGAGCGAGTAACAGGTCGCACACATCACGCAGTTCGCGACCGCGACGAGCTTCTTCATGTCCTCGGGGGATACGCGCCGCTCGCGCTCGTGGTCCTCGTCTTTATCCGCCGGCTGCAGATACGGTTTGAGGCGCGAGTACTTGTCCCAGAACGGATCCATGTGGACGACGAGGTCCTTCATGGGCGTGAAGTTGGGCATCGGATCGACTTTGACCGAGCGGTCTTTGCGCAACACCGTCGAGATCGGGGTCTTACACGCGAGACCCGTTACGCCGTTGATGTTCATCGAGCACGAGCCGCAGATCGCCGAACGGCACGAGCGCCGGAACGAGATCGAGCCGTCGACGTTAGCCTTGGCGTGTTCGAGCGCGTCGAGCACCGTTGCGTTTTCGTCGAAGTCGATGACGACGCGGTCGCGGTGCGGTTCGGTACCGGTCGCTTCGTCGTAACGGTAGAGATCGAGCGTAATTTCCGACATCAATAGCTTCTCACTTGCGGCAGATACTTCGTGAAGGTGACCTTACGCGAATAATCGGCGCGCGGATCGCCGTCGGTGCGGTGCATCAGTGTGTGCACCATCCACTTCTCGTCGTTGCGATCGGGAAAGTCGGTACGAGCTTGGGCGCCGCGCGATTCGGTGCGATTGAGCGCACCGAAGGCGATCGGCTGCGCGACGTCGACCAAGAACTCCGTCTCGAGTAGGCCGACGAGGTCCGTATTGAAGGTCGCCGACTTATCCATGACGGTCATCGTTTTGGCCGCCTCGCGTACGTGACGCAGCCCTTGCGTGGCGCGCTTCAGTTCGGTGTCGTTACGGAAAATGAAGACGTTGTCGCTCATCAGCGCGTTCGTCTCCTTGCGCACCTGCGCGTGGCGTACGCCCTTGCTCCGTGCGAGGATGCCGGCAATACGGTCGCGTTCGGCTTGCAACGTCCGCTCCGACGGCCGCACGCTGCCCTGGCTCTTTACGTACTGCACCGCGTGCTTCGCCGAACGGGCTCCGAAGACGATCGTCTCCAAGAGCGAATTTCCACCCAGCCGGTTCGCGCCATGGACGCTGACGCAGGCGACTTCTCCCGCAGCGTAGACACCGGGGATGCGGGTCGCTCCGAACTTATCGGTCTCGATGCCGCCCATCGCGTAATGCATGCCGGGCAAGATCGGAATCGGCGAGTCGATTGCATCCTTGCCGGTCGCATCGAGCGCCAGCTCGCGAATCTGCGGAAGCCGCTCGAGGATCTTTTCGCGGCCTAAATGTCGCAGGTCCAACATCACGCATCCGTCGATGCCGCGACCTTCGAGAATCTCGGTCCACTCGGCGCGACTGACGACGTCGCGCGACGCGAGTTCGCCTTTATTGGGGGCGTACTTGAACATGAAGCGCTCGCCCTCGGAATTCAGCAAGTACGCGCCTTCGCCACGCGCCGCTTCCGAGAGCAGAACGCCGTTCTCTTTGAGCGACGTCGGGTGGAACTGGACGAATTCCATGTCCATGAGCGGGATGCCGGCGCGATACGCGATCGCCATGCCGTCGCCCGTCGACGCATAGCCGTTGGTCGTCTTAGCGAAGACGCGGCCGAGGCCGCCGGTTGCGAAGATCGTAGCTTTCGCCGTAACGAGTTCCAGTTCGCCGTTACGCATGTTGTAGGCCACGATGCCCGAGCCCACGCCGTCCTCGACGCAGAGCGCCGTTGCGAAATACTCTTCGTAGACTTTGACGTTGAAGCGCTCGAGCTGTTCCCACAGCGTATGCAGGATGACCAGGCCCGTAACGTCCGCCGAGTAACACGTACGCGGCGAACCGGCGCCGCCGAACGGGCGCTGGGCGATCCGGCCATCGGGTAAGCGGGAGAAGATGCAGCCGCGATGTTCGAGCCACACAATCTGCCGCGGCGCATCCTCGGCCATGGCTTCGATCGAATCCTGATCGCCCAAATAATCGGAGCCCTTGACGCAGTCGAAGGCGTGCTGCTCCGGAGAATCGTCGTCGCGATTGCCGAGTGCCGCGTTGATGCCGCCCTGCGCCGCGCCCGAATGACTGCGAACCGGGTGCATTTTCGAAACGATTGCGACGTCGGCACCGCCCTCGGCCGCCTCGACAGCAGCCCGCATTCCGGCGAGACCGCCGCCCACGACGACCACATCGTGTTTTATCAAACGTTTCCGCCCCTCAGCTGAGTCCCAGAACAGTCTTCATTTTATGCGATCGGCCGTCGCACGCCAAAGGACCTTCGTCGGATCACCAAACGGCGCAACGTTTGGCGGGCACGCGGTACATCGGATCGCCCGGGTGCACCGCAAATGCCGCATAGAACGGCGCTTCGTTCGACAGCGTTGCGTCGACACGGTAGGCCGAGACGGGATGCGGATCGCCGAGCACCTGCGCTCGCTCCGCTTCGGGACGCGTTAAATTGCGCCATACGTGAGCCCAGCCTAAGAAAAAGCGTTGTTCGGGCGTGAAGCCGTCGATCGGCGCGAGCCGGCCGGAGGCCGCGAGCGACGTTTCCAACGCCCGGTAGGCGATGGCCGTACCGCCTAGATCGGCCGTCGCTTCGCCCGCGTCGAGCTTGCCGCGCAGGTGCAGGCCGACGGACGGCACGGTATAGGCGTCGGCCTGAGCGACGATGCAGCGAACGCGGGCATGGAATTTCGCGGCGTCGCCGGCGGTGACGATCGCGTGAAGGTTCCCGTCGCCGTCGTAATCGCTGCCTTCGTCGTCGAAACCATGCGTCAGTTCGTGGCCGATTACGGCCCCGATGCCCCCGAAGTTCAGCGCATCGTCGGCGCTAGGATCGAAAAATGGTGGTTCGAGAATGCCGGCCGGAATGACGATCTCATTCATCGACGGATCGTAGTAGGCGTTGACCGTCTGCGGCGTCAAGCCCCAGTCACCGCGGTCGAGCGGCCGCCCGATTTTGGCGATCTCACGGTGCATTTCGAAGCGCGCGCTCGCCAGCGCATCGCCGAGCAGATCGTCGTGGGAAATCGCAAGCGACGAATACGCGCGCGGCCGGTCCGGGTAGCCGACCTTACGCGTATCGAGCTTGGCGAGCTTGGCCAGCGCGGCCGCGCGCGTCTGCGGCCCCATCCAGGCAACGCGCCGAATGTCGTCGGCAAGCGACGCTTTGATCGCCGCGATCTCCCGCGCGGCGCGCGCCTTGGCAGCCGGCGGGAAGTACTTCGCGACGTAAGCATTACCGAGCGCGAAACCGATCGAAGCGTCGATGAGCCGCGCACACGCGCGTTCGCGCGGCGTAGGAGCCGGTTGACCGTCGAAGACGCGATTGAAGGCAAATTGTGCATCGCGATAGGCCCGCGGTAAGGCGACGGTTAGCGGGCGAACCTCGTGCCAGCGCAGATACTCTCGCCAGACCGGTAGCGGCACGGTGGTGACGAGCGCGTCGAAGCCGCGAACGAACGATGGCTGATTGACGTCGATGCGGCCGAACGCGTTACGCGAAACGCCGCTGCGCGTAAAGTAGGTGCGCCAAGCGACGTGCGGCGCCAGCGACTGTAACCCCGCGAGCGAGGTAGGATGAAAGTTCGCGAGCGGATCGCGCAAGTCGTCGGGCGACTTCGACGCCCGCGCGAGCTGCGTCTCGAGCGCGAGAACGCTTGCGGCCGAACGCGCGGCGGCAGCATCGTTTTCCCCGAGCAGTCGGAAGGTCGTTCGCATGTAACGCACGAGCGCCGTGCGTATCGCGCGCGAGCGCGGCTCCATGGACAGATAATACTCGCGGGTCGGAAGGCTCAAGCCGCCCTGACCGACGCTCGCGATCTCGCGCGTTGCGTTCTTGGGATCTTGCTCCGGCGTGAAGGCGAAGCCGCCATCGCCGCCGGCGAACGCCTCTACCGCGAGTGCGCCCGCGAGGTCGTCCGGCGTCCGGACGGCGTCGATCGTCGCGAGCGTAGGACGCAAGGCGCGCGTTCCCGCACGCTCGATTCCGGCGACGTCCGTGCAAGCCGCGTAATAGTCGCCGAGCTTGCGCCGTTCGCTGCCGGCCGGGGCTTGCGCGGCATCCTGCGAACGCAGAATGCCGATGACCCGCCGCTCGTTGCGGAGCAGCACTTCGTCGAAGGCGCCCCAACTCGTGCGGTCCGGCGGAATTGCGTTGCGGTGCAGCCACCCGCCGTCGGCGAAGCGGTAGAAGTCGGCCGCCGGCGACACGTGGCGATCGAGATCGGCCGGATCGAATCCGCCCCCGGGCGCGGCGACGGACGGTGAAGCGGCGAAGATGACGGCGCAGCATGCGAGCGCGCGCAGCACGATATGCGGACTCCTCATCGCGCGTCCTGTCGCACGGCGCGAACGCGTCCCTGCCGGTGACAGGGCCGGCGAAGCGCTCGCGGAACGTGCAGCGTTTCCCATTCGGTCAGAGGTTTACGGTCACCGTGAGTTCGTTCGTCCACCTCCACGTGCATAGCGAGTATTCGCTGCTCGACGGAGCGTGCCGCGTCGACGATCTGTGCCGGCGCAGCAACGAGAACGGAGCGCCCGGCGTCGCGCTTACCGACCATGGCGTGATGTTCGGTGCAATGGAATTTTATTATGCCGCTCGCGACGCCAAGCTGACGCCGATCGTCGGCTGCGAAGCGTACATCGCGCCGCGAGGCCGCTTCGACCGCAAAGTCCGCGACGAGGCCCACGTCACCTTGCTCGCAGCCGATCTGGTCGGGTATCGCAATCTCGTGGCGCTCATCTCCAAGGGCTTTCTGGAAGGGTATTATTATAAGCCGCGGATCGATATGGAGCTGCTCGCCAAGCATCACGACGGGCTGATTGTGCTTTCGGGCTGCATGTCGTCGCTCGTCTCGCAACCGTTCTTACGCAACGACTATGCGGGCGCCAAGCGGGCTGCGCAATCGTTCGTCGATATCTTTGGCGACCGTTTCTACGTCGAGATCATGCGCCACGGCATCCCCGAACAAGACGCCGTCACGAACGGATTGATCGCGCTAGCGCGCGATATGCGGCTGCCGCTGGTGGCAACCAACGATTCGCACTACCTCGACCGGCGCGACGCCCAGGCGCACGACGTGTTGCTGTGCATCGGCACCGGCAAGACCGTTGCCGACGCGAGCCGCATGAAGTTCATGACGGACGAATTTTACGTTAAATCGTCCGAGGAGATGCGCGCACTTTTTGCCGACGTTCCGGAAGCCTGCGACAATACGCTCGCGATCGTCGACCGCATCGACATCAAGATTCCCGAGAAGCAATTCAACATACCACTCTATCCCGTGCCGCAACGTCCGAGTGCGGTAACTCCTGAGGCGTACCTGCGCGAAGTGTGCGCGGCGGGACTGGTAGAGCGGTACGGGGCCGATCGCGCCGCGACGGACGCGGCGCTGCGCGAGCGGCTCGCGTACGAGCTCGACGTCATCGCCGGGATGGATTTTCCGTCGTACTTCTTGATCGTTTGGGACTTCATCAAGTATGCCCGCGACCGCGGTATCCCGGTCGGCCCCGGCCGCGGAAGCGCGGTCGGCTCGCTCGTTTCGTACGTGCTGCGCATAACCGATCTCGATCCGATCAAGTACGATTTGATCTTCGAGCGCTTTCTCAACCCCGACCGCATCTCGATGCCCGACATCGATACCGACTTCTGCGTCGAGCGGCGCGACGAAGTGATCGCGTACGTCACCGAAAAATACGGTTCGGACCGCGTCGCGCAGATCGTCACCTTCGGGACGATGGCGGCGCGCGCCGCGGTTCGCGATGCCGGACGGGCGCTCGCAATTCCGCTCGGCGACGTCGATCGCATCGCGAAGCTCATCCCGTCGGGACCGGGCGGCTTGTCGATCGAACGGGCGCTCGAACAGATCGCGGACTTGCGCATTGCCTACGACGGGTCGTCGCAGATCCGGCAGCTGCTCGACACGGCCAAGTCGATCGAAGGTCTCGCGCGCCACGCCTCAACGCACGCGGCAGGCGTCGTCATTTCGAAGGACCCGCTCGTCGACGTCACGCCGCTCATCAAGATCGGCGACGAAGACGTCAACACGCAATACGACATGGGCTGGGTCGAGCGCATCGGTCTTCTCAAGATGGACTTCTTAGGGCTGCGCAACCTCACCGTGATGAAAAACGCCGAAGACGAGATCCGGCGCATCGAGCGCCCGGACTTCGACCTCGCGCGCATACCGGACGACGATGCGAAGACGTTCGACATGCTCGGGCGCGGCGAGACGACCGGGGTCTTTCAACTCGAATCCGACGGGATGCGCCGCGTGGTGACCGACTTGCGCCCGAACGCCTTCAACGACATCGTCGCACTCGTCGCACTCTATCGTCCAGGACCGATGGAGTGGATTCCGCAGTACATCAACAACAAGCACGGCCGCACGAAGCCGTCGTATCTCCACCCCAAACTCGAACCGATCCTTGGGCCGACGTACGCGGTCGCCTGCTACCAAGAGCAGATCATGCAGATCGCACGTGACATCGCCGGTTTCTCGATGGGTCAAGCCGACGAGTTGCGCAAGGTCATGGGCAAGAAGCAGAAGGACAAGATTCCCTTCTACCGCGAGAAGTTCGTTCGCGGAGCGGTCGAGCACTCGCAGATTAGCGAGCGTCTGGCCAACGACATCTTCGCTTTCGTCGAGCCGTTCGCGGGCTATGGGTTCAATAAGAGCCACGCGGTTGCTTATGGCTGGATCGCGTATCAGACCGCGTATCTCAAAGCGAATCATCCACGCGCGTATCTCGCCGCGCTGATGGGTTCGGTAAAAGACAAGACCGATAAGCTCGTCGAGTACCTCGAAGAAGCCAAAAAGGTCGGCATCGCGGTATTGCCGCCCGACGTCAACGAGTCGCGCTTCGATTTTACGGTCGTCGGCCCCGACATCCGGTTTGGCCTCGCGGCCGTGAAAGGCGTCGGTGAGGGAGCGGTGCGGGCGATCGTCGAGGCGCGCGAACGCGGCGGAGCGTTCGGTGATTTGTTCGATTTCGTCGAGCGGGTCGACTCGCGCTTTCTCAATCGCAAGGTGTTCGAAGCGCTTATCAAGTGCGGTGCCCTCGACGCGCTACCCGGCAATCGCGCGGAGCAACTCGACGCCCTCGACGGTGCGCTCGATACCGCTAATCGCGCTGCCCGCGACCGCGCCTCGGGCCAGGCATCGCTTTTCGGCGACGTGGCGCCTACCTCGTTCCAGCAGCGGATGCGGTCACTGCCAGCGCCGCCCGTTCTCGAGCAGCTGGGCTGGGAAAAAGAGACGCTCGGCATCTTCGTTTCGGGGCATCCGCTCGCCGACGTTGCCGAGGCGCTCGCGCGCAGCGGCGCGACGGCGATCAAAGAACTGCGCGCGCGCGAAGACGACGAAGCGGTCACGATCGCGGGGCTGCTGGTCGGCGTGCGGCGCACGATGACGAAGGCGCAGCAGCAGATGCTCGTGGCCACGCTCGAAGATATGTCGGGCAGCGTCGAATGCGTCGTCTTTCCCAAGACGTACGCCCAAGTGCAAGCAGCCTTCGTGCCCGATGCGATCGTCACGATCAAGGGCCGCTTGCGCTTTCGCGAGCGGCGCGGCGCGATGCCGGGCGACGAGACGCCGGTCGACGTGTCGGTGACGGTCAACGACGTACGGCCCTACGATCGCCGCCGCGTGCCGCCCGCTGCCCGCGCGTGGCACGTCGGCGTCGAAAGCGTCCGCCAGATCGATGCCTTGGCGGAATTACTCGAGGAGTCGCCCGGTACGGTTCCGATCGTCGTTCACGCCGGCGCGCGCGCGGAGCGGCTCGGCCGCGGCGTCGCCGGCGGTCCATACGTCCGCCACGAGCTCGAAGCGATCTTCGGCGCTCGTGCCGTCTGGGAAGCGGCGCCCTGATGCGTCTGCCGGCCGGCACGCGCGATTGGTTGCCCGCCGAACTTCACCGCAAACGCGCGGTCGAAGAGGTGCTGCGCTCGGTGTTCGCACGCTGGGCTTACGACGAAGTGCAGACGCCGAACTTCGAACGCTTCGATGCGCTCGAGGCGGGCCTGGGAGAGTCGCTCGCGCGCAAAACGTTTCTCTTCAACGATAAGAGTGGTACGCAACTTGCCTTGCGTCCCGAGATGACGACGCCCGTCGCGCGGCTCGTTGCAACGCGCATGCGTGAAGCGCCGCTTCCCATTCGCTTATCGTACGTCGCGCCGGCGTTTCGTTACGAGGAACCGCAGGCAGGCAAGATGCGCGAATCGACCGAGGCCGGCATCGAGCTCATCGGGCCGGCGAGCGTCGATGCCGATGCCGAAAGCCTGTTCGCCGCAATGGAAGCGCTCGGCGCCGTCGGCCTCGACGACATCCTTTTCGACGTCAATCACGTCGCGATCGTCGACGGCGCGCTCGCGGGGCTCGAGCTCGACGAACGCCGGACGGCCGAAGCCAAGGCGCTCATCTCCGGCCGCAATCTCGTCGCGCTGCGCGCGGCGCTGGCCGGAACGGGCGATCGCTCCGCGGTGGACGGTGTCGTTGCGCTTGCGATGAGGCGCGGGCGCGAGGATGTCCTGGAGCTGGCGAAGCGGAGCTGTCACACGGACGCCGGCCACGGCGGCATCGAACGGTTGCGCGAGATTCTCGCTCGCGCCGACCGGCTGGGTTTCGGCGAGCGCATCAACGTCGACTGTTCGCTCTTACGCGACGTATCGTATTATACCGGCTTCATCTTCGAGGGCTTTGCGAGCGCGATCGGGTTCGCGCTCTGCGGCGGCGGCCGATACGATTCGTTATTGCCGCGCTTCGGCTTCGACGCCGGCGCCGTCGGCTGGTCGGTAACGATCGAGCGCATCCTGCTCGCGCTCGAACGCCGTCAGAGCACGCGCTTCGGTACGGCGCCGGCGGTCGACGTACTGGTCAGCGGTTCCGACGTCGCGGCCGCGCGCGAACGTGCGGCCGGCAAGATCGTGCGCATCGATTTCGAGCGGCTGACCGAACCGGATCTCATCGCGCTGGCGCGGCGGGAGCACATTCCCCGGGTCGTGTTCGCAACCGATGACGGCGTGCGCGAGGTGGACGTGCCGTGCTGAACGCCTTGCCGCCGGCAGCGCTGACCATCGCGCTTCCCAAAGGCGCGCTCTTCGCCGATTCGGCGGCGCGACTCGCCTCGGCCGGAATCGACCTGCCCGCGGATTCGGCGCGGCGTTTATTCGCCGACACCGCCGACGGCTCGCGCGTGCTTTTTTTACGCCCGGCCGACGTGCCGGCGTACGTCGAGTTTGGCGCGGCCGACTGCGGCATCGTTGGGGCCGACGTGTTATGGGAGACCGAGCGTACCGTGTGCGAGCTCGCGGACCTGCAATTCGGAGCGTGCCGGCTCGTGGTTGCCGGGCGCCGCACCGATCGCTATCACGAAGGCGCGCAGCTGCCCACGTTTCTGCGTGTCGCAACGAAATACGATCGCACGGCCGAAGCCTATTTCGCCGAGCGCGACGTTCCGGTGCAGATCATCGAGTTGCACGGTTCCGTCGAACTGAGCCCGCTGGTTGGACTGGCGGATCTCATCGTCGACCTCGTGGCCACGGGCAATACGTTACGGGAACACGACCTCGCGGTCGTCGCCGAGATCGCTTCGTCGACGGCACGTTTCGTCGTCAATCCGGTTCGCTTCCGTGCCAAATACGATCGGCTGACCGCGCTCGTCGAGCGACTCGATCCGCGCGCGCTCGCATGATTCGCATCATCGCAGCGAACGACGAGCTGGCGCTGGCCGAGCTCTACGCTGGCGGGTGGGACCCGCCGGACGAGATCGTCACGACGGTGCGTGCGATACTCGACGACGTGCGCCGCCGCGGCGACGACGCGCTCGTCGAATACACGCGACGATTCGATTATCCGCGCGCCGCACGGCGTGGACTCGCCGTCGCGATACCGGATGAGGAACACGCCGCTCGCGACCTGCCGAGCGAGGTCGTGGCAGCTCTGCGTCTGGGGCGCGACCGCGTGCGCGCCTTTCACGAACGTCAACGTCCGAGCGACGACGTGCATCGCGACGCGGACGGAACGGTGGGCGGATTGCTGGTGCGCCCGTTACATGCGGTCGGTGCGTACGTGCCGGGTGGGACCGCAGTCTTGCCGTCGTCGGTCATCATGACGTGCGTTCCGGCGAAGCTGGCGGGCGTCGCTCGGGTGGTCGTCACGACGCCGCCCAAACGTGACGGCACGATCGATCCGGCCATCGTCTTCGCGTGCGCGCTGTGCGGCGTCGAGGAACTCTTCGCGGTCGGAGGCGCGCAAGCGATTGCAGCGCTCGCGTTCGGTACGGACTCCATCGGCGCGGTCGATAAAATCGTCGGCCCGGGAAACGTTTGGGTCACGGAAGCCAAGCGTCAGGTGTTCGGCCGCGTCGGCATCGACGGCCTCGCCGGTCCGTCGGAGGTGCTCGTCGTGGCCGACGCGAGCTCCGATCCCGAACTCGTTGCGGGCGAACTCGTCGCGCAGGCGGAGCACGATCCGCTCGCACGCGTTGCCGCCGTGTCGCAAGATCGCGGTCTGCTCCAAGCGGTCGCGCGATTACTGAACGGCGATTTTGCGACGGCGTGCGGGCGCAGCGACGTCCTGACGCGCGTTCTCGCGCAACGGGCGTATCTCGTCCATGCGACGAACGCGAGCGACGTGGTGACGGTTATCGAACGGTTCGCGCCGGAACACCTCTCAATTCAAACCGCGGATCCCTGGGCGCTGGTCCCGCACGTCTCGCGTGCCGGAGCGCTGTTCCTAGGAGCCGACACGCCGGTAGCGGCGGGCGACTACCTCGCCGGTAGTAATCACGTGCTGCCGACGTCCGGCGCCGGCCGTTTCTCGTCGGGATTGCGGCTGGCCGATTTTTACCGCACGATGTCGCTCGTCGCGAATAGCCGCGCGCGTATGCGAGCGGATGCCGCGCCGCTCGCCGCGTTGGCTCGCTTCGAGGGCCTGCCGGCGCATGCGCGAACGGCCGACCTGCGAGCGGCCGATCGGCACGCGCGGTGAGCGACGGCTGGGAAACCCGGCTCATTCACCCTACGCGCCACGCGCCCGAGGGTTTCCGTTCACTCGTCCCGGGCGTGTTTCGTGCGTCGACGACGCTGTACGAGACGGTCGCGGAAGCGCAAGACGCGGAACGCCGCGGGAAGCCGTACGAGTACGGGCTTTCCGGCACGCCGACGACGCTCGAGCTCGCCGCCTGGATCGCCGAACTGGAAGGCGCCCATCATACCGTCATCGCGCCGGGCGGACTGGCGGCGATCTTGCTCGTCAACCTGGCGTTTCTAGGCGCGGGCGACCACGTGCTGTTTCCGGACAGCGTCTACGGCCCGAGCCGCGCGCTTGCGGACGACGTGCTTCGGCGCTTCGGCGTCGAGGTAGCCTACTACGATGCGCTGTGCGGCGCCGGGATCGCTCACTACCTGCGCGATCGCACGCGTCTAGTATGGTGCGAGAGTCCGGGTTCGATCGGCATGGAAGTGCAAGATGTTCCCGCCATCGTTACGGTCGCGCACGCTGCCGGCGTGGTCGTAGCGCTCGATAATTCGTATGCCTCGGGCGTATTATTCGACGCGTTCGCACACGGCGTCGACGTTTCGATTCAAGCGCTTTCGAAATATGCGGGCGGTCATAGCGACCTGTTGCTAGGGTCGGTGAGCGTGCGCGACGCCGAGCACCAAGAACGCGTCGCACGAACGCACCGCGTGCTCGGGATGGGCGTATCCCCCGATGAATGCAGCCTCGCGCTGCGGGGCATGCAAACGCTTGCGGTACGGCTCGCACACGTCGAGAGCGCGACGCTCACCGTGGCACGGCATCTCGTCGGCAAGCCGCACGTCGAGCGCGTCCTGCATCCGGCGCTTGCGTCGTGCCCGGGCCACGAGACGTGGAAGCGCGACTTTAGCGGGTCGGCGAGCCCGTTTTCGTTCGTTTTCGACGCCGGCATATCGCGCGAGCGCGTCAATGCGTTCGTCGAGCGGCTTCGGTACTTCAAGATCGGCGCGAGTTGGGGCGGCGTGACGAGCCTCGCGATGGCGTATCGCCATATCGTCCGCGGCGAGCGCGATTATGGCGACCGCACCGTGCGCCTCAACGTCGGTCTCGAACGCGCTCAGGATCTCATCGCGGACCTAGACACGTCGCTGGCGTCCCTGTCTTCCGTCGTTAGCGGTATTTGAACTGGGCCTCGTACAAGTACGACCCTGCAACCGGCGTGCAGCGGAAAATCTGCGGCGCGTACTGACTTCCGAGCGCGGCTGCTGTGGCCGACCGGTCGAGCAGAGCGAAGCCGCTCGAACCCACGACCTGCGACGATATGGCTTTGCCGTCCTCGTTCAGATCCAAGGATACGAGGACCGTTCCCGAGGCGTACGCGCTCCTTGCCGCCTCCGGATACTCAGGCCTCGCCGGCTTCAGAAGTGTTGCTGCGACGTACGGGCGTTCGCAATCGGCCGGCGCCTCGTGGCGGACGAAGGTCGCTACGAAGGGCGGCGATGCGTCTGCGGCGAGCTTTCGAGCCGAGCGCTTCGTCGTGTCGCCCGGTACGGGGATACCGCTGCGGCCGCCGGTACATTCGACGGCCTCGCCGTTCGAACCAAGCGTCCTTACCTGGAGACCCTTCGCTTCTGCGATGCCATCGGGAAGCGCCACGGGCACCGTCGTCGTCCACGTCGGATCGACCGGCGTTAAGCCCGTGCCTTTTTTCGTGAGCGACGCATCGGCGACGTCCACGGCATACGAGTCGTCGCCGGCGAAGAGCGTTAGGCGGAGCCGTGCATGCATCGACGAAAACGATCGCAGGTCGACGAAGTAAGCATCCGGCGACGTTGAGCGTACGACGGAGCGGGGCTCGACCGCGCAGGGCGCGGCGAGCGCCGACGTGCGAGAACCGATAACGAGCAAAGTGGCGACGCCCGCGACGACGATTGCTATACGCATCGTCGCCGTTTTCGCGCTTGCGGTGCGACGACCCGTCTTAGGGCAGGCTCCTTAGCCCGCGCGACCAATTAAGCCGCGTGCACGAGCGGCCGTTGCTCCTCGCGATCGACCTGGACGGAACGCTCGTCAAGCCTCGCCATCCGGTTCGACGGACGGTTATCGACGCCGTCCGGCGTGCGATCGATGCGGGCATTCGGGCGACGATCGTCACCGGCCGGATGTACGTCGGCGCAAAGCCGTTCGCCGAGGCGCTAGGGCTCGACGGACCCATCGTGTGTTATCAGGGTGCGGTTATTGCCGATGCGACGACGGGCCGCTTCGAACGGGAAGTTGCACTGGCCAATGCCGTTGCAGAGCGAATCTATCATGCTGCCCGAGAGCACGGTTACCACGTGCAATTCTATCGGGACGACAAGTTTTACGTCGAGAGCGATAATCAGTACGTGCAGCTGTACGCGCGGACGTCCGGAACGAAACCGGTAATCGTGCCGTCGCTGCTGGCGGAATTTGTCGGCATCGACAGCACGAAGGTAAACGTCGTCATGGAGCCGGAGCGTACCGAAGCGGCACTCGCGGTTATGGTCGAGATATGCGGAAACGATGCGTACGTGACGCGGTCGAATCCCGAGTTCGTGGAAATGCTAAGTCCCGCAGTCGACAAGGGCGTCGCTCTGCGGATGGTCGCGCAGCATTGGGGCGTCCCGATGCACCGCGTCGCGGCGATCGGCGATTCATATAACGACCTGCCGCTCTTACGCGCGGCGGGCTTCGGCATTGCGATGGGCTCCTCGCCCGACTCGCTGAAAGCCGCGGCCAACGTCGTCGTTTCCGACGTCGACCACGACGGCGTCGTCGAGGCGATCGACCGGTACGTGTTGGGCGGCGAGTTCGTCTCGCCGGCGCCGGGATGAACGCGGCGCAAACGCGCCGCACGCGACCCGGCATCGCCAGACGTATTCGCACGTTCTGGATTCCGATCGTCGCGGCAGCGGTCTCATTCGTCCTCGGCGCGTGGTTGCTTGCAACGACGCCGTACTTCCGCGTCAAATCGATCGGCGTTTCCCGGCTCGATCATCTCGAGCGCGCCGCGGTAATATCGCTCGCTGCAATCCCGGCCGATCGCAACGTCTGGTTCCTCGATCGTGGCGCGGTGGCGCGCCGTCTCGAAGGGTTGCCCTATGTAAAGACGGCCGCGGTCGTGGTACGGCCGCCCGCGAATGTTTGGCTTAACGTCATCGAACGCCGGGCGACGGCGTGCGTCCGCGATGCCGGCGGTGCCGACGTCACGGTCGACGACGAACTGCGCGTGCTCGAGCAAGGCTGCGCCGATTCCATGTTGCTGACGTACCGCATCGCACGGCAGGTGGACGCACCGCCGGCGACATTCTTGCGCGACGCCGAACTGGGGCGGCTGCAACGAGACGCACGCGCGCTAACGGCGACGGGCGATCGCTACCGGCAACTCTCGCACGACGGCTACGGCGATCTGGAAGCCGTACGGCCGGACGGCATCGCCGTTAAGTTCGGAGACGACGGCGATCTGCGCACCAAGCAGCGGCTGATCCGTCCGCTCTTCGCGGCGATCGGGGCAAAAACGGCCACCGTGCGCGCACTGGATTTGCGCGCGCCCACCACGCCCGTCGTCGAGTATCGCAAATGATCGGCGCTCGGTGGAGTTATCCGATGCTTCTTAACCGTTGCGCGCGAGCGTGTGTCGCGGTGGCAGCGGTGCTCCCGACGAATGCGTTTGGCGCGTCCGCCGTAACCAGCGCCAACGGCTTGGCAGCGATCCCCGCTGGAGCCGTCGTGCGCTTTCACCTCACGCGGTCCATCGCCTCGAACCGCACGCCTACGGGCCGAGCCATTTTCCTTCATGCTGCTCGACCCGATCGCGGTCGGCGGAACGACCATCGTCTCCGGCGGGGCCGCGGGCGCTGGAACCGTCGTCCTCTCCGGACATGCCGGCACGCAAGGTCACGAAGGCGACATAACCTTGCGTATCGATTCCCTTCGAACCGACGACGGCCGCTTCATCGCCTTTGCCGATCAACGCATCGAAATCAACGGTCGCAATCGAAAGGTCGCAGCCGCGTTGCTCGGGTTCGTGCCGTATGCGGGCTTCGGCGCTCGCTTCATTCGTGGCTCCGAAATTGAGGTCGCCACCGATCGCCCCATCTCGACCGTATTGGCGCGTCCTGCGCCGCTCGTCGACGCAGTTCCGAGCGCAGCACCGGCTTCGCCCGCGGCATCAGGTCCTACGACGAGCCCGGCGATTTCGCCGCAGCCTGAGAGCATTCCCGAGGCGACGCCTACGGCTTCCCCGTAACCGGAGCCGCAAGAATATCGCTCGCGCGCCGGCGCAGCGCTTCGAAAAAATGCGATCGAAACGTCGTTTGCCGAATGCTTCATCCGTCGCAGCCGCTAACGACTAACGCGTCGCTTCTAAGTCGTTTCGGATATTGGCGCCGGGGGCCGGCCAATTGTGGCCACAAATGGCGGGGTCGAGCGGCAATTCCGAAACGCGCGGGTTTGGCATATTCGCAGCCGAGCGGAGGAGCGGCGTCGGACGCCGCAGAGACTGCGGGTTATGCCGATTGATCCTGCCAAGATCGAGCCGTCGCACGTCGTCACGATCTTGACGACCGAACATTTCGTCTTGCAGACGGCCCGTTCGGCGACGCTCGCCGACGCACAATCGCGTTCGACGATTCTGCTCACGAGCGTTTCCAGTTCGCTCGTTGCGCTGGCGTTCGTCGGGCAAGCCACGAAAATGGGGCCGGCGTTCTTCGTTTTCGCCTACGTCATCTTCACGACGTTGTATGCGATGGGCGTGTTGACGTTCGTGCGCGTCGTTCAGACGGCGGTCGAAGACACGATCCACGCGCGCGGCATCGCCCGCGTGCGGCACGCGTACCTCGAAATGGCGCCGCAGCTCGAGCCATACTTCATTCACGGTACGAGCGACGATATGCGAGGGATGATCGCGGACATGGGGGTCGCGCCGAGCCGCTATCAGACGTTTCTCACCAGTAGCGCGACGATCGCCTTCATCGCGAGCGTTCTACTCGGCGTCGTGGTTGGCGTGAGCGCGAATGACGCGTTCGGCGTGCCCGTCGTCGTGGCCGTGTGCGCCGGCGTCGCCGGCGCGTTCGTCAATTTCTTCGTGCTTCAAAACGTTTCTAACCGGATGTGGTCGCAATCAGAGCGGCGCTTTCCTCCGCGCTTTCCGTCGAACGTTCCGCACGAACGGGAGATGACCGCAACGAACGCCGGCTAAGTAAACAGCCGGCGTTATTGCGTCTATCCGGCATGCGCGTCCCACACCGTGCGCCCGCCGACGATCGTCCGTAACGCATGGACTTCGTGAAGCCGTTCGGGCGCGACGGCGTAGACGTCGTCGGATAGAACGGCGAGATCGGCGCCCAGCCCCGGGGCAAGCATGCCCGTCACGTCGTCCAGAAAGGCGGCGTGCGCGGCATCGCGCGTATACGAGCGCAGCGCTTGAGCGAGCGACACGCGCTGCTCCGGGAAATATCCGCCGTGCGGCTTGCCGTGCAGATCGGCGCGCGTAACGGCGGATTGCAAGCCGAGCCACGGATCGTTCGTGACGACGGGCCAGTCGCTTCCGAAGACGAGGCGCGCTCCCGTCGCACGTAAGCCATGCCACATGAAGGTGTGCGAAAGGCGCTCGGGGCCGAGGTGGCGTTCCCAGATGCCGCTACCGCTGCCATCGGGGCAGCAATGTAAGGGCATCATGCTCGCGATCACATCGAGCGGTGCGAAGCGCGGGAGGTCGGCCGGATCGAGCGTTTCGATGTGCTCGATGCGGAAGCGGCGATCGCGACGTCCGTTCGTCGCGTCGGCGGCGGCGTACGCATCGAGCGTGGAGCGTACCGCACCGTCGCCGATCGCGTGCGTGATGACCTGAAAGCCTCGCCGGTCGAGCAGCGCGACGTCGTGGCGAAATTCTTCAACCGTGTAATTCGTGGGACCGGTACCGCAGCAACCGGCATATGGCGCGAGCATGTGCGCCGTCTCCGTCTCGATAATGCCGTCGGCGAAGAATTTAACCGCGCCCGCGCGCACCCACGGATCCGTGTACTCGCGTCGCGCCGCTTCGAACGATGCGAGCTCGCTCTGCGAGAAGCTATGACGAACGCCGATTTCCGCCAGCGCCGTCCGCGTGCGCAAATGCAGGCGACCCTGCCGCCGCATGTGGGCGTACAACGCGAGTTCGTGCGGCGTGCCGCTCGCGTTGAGTACGCTCGTAATGCCGAAGCGGTTCGCAACGCGTTGCCCGCCCTCGATCGAGGCGATATCGTCTGCGAGTGGTGGCGGCGGTAACGCGCGGCGCACGAGCGCCACGGCGCCCTCCTTCAGAACTCCGGTCGGGCGGCCGTGGCGGTCTCGAACGATTTCGCCGGCTTTGCGGCCGCTCTGGATGGGATCGGGCGTCGCTGCGGTGATGCCGGCGAATTCGAGCGCTCGCGAGTTAAGCCACGCGCTATGGAAATCGTACGAGTTAACGACGATCGGACGATCCTTCGACACCTCATCGAGCAGCTCGCGCGTGGGCAGACTGCCGCCGAATTGATCGTAGGTCCAGCCGAAGCCCTCGATCCATCCTGTGGGTCGCCTTCGTGCGTAGGCGGCGATGGTGTGCTGCATCTCCCGAACGGAGCGCGCTTCGACCAAGTTGAAGGTCGAGCGCAGGCGGCTCGCCTGAACGAGATGCACGTGGCTGTCGATAATGCCGGGGACGATGCGGCGGCCTCGAACGTCGACGACATGGGTGCGCGAGCCGCGGTAGGCATCGATCGACGCATTCGAACCGACGGCGACGATCCACTCGCCGCGAATCGCGATCGCTTCGGCGTGTGGGCGGCGCAGGTCCATCGTCGCAATGCGGGCGTTACGCAGGATAAGATCCGCACGTTCGTCCGTCGCGGCGGCCGCCCCACGAGGCGTTAGGGCGGCCGCCGCGACGGCGGCCGAGCCCGAAAGCCAATTGCGCCGGCTGGGTCTTCCGGTGTCGAACATCGCTCGTTCTTCGCTTTGCGCCGTCGACTCTCTGCCGTGCATGGAGCGGATGCGCTTTGCAGCGTTCACGGCGTCAGCGGCGTATACCGACCTCCAACTAGCCGTCGCTACGGAGAAGCACGATGTCGTCTCGCGCGTATCTACGCCGCGTTGTTTCAGCAATCGCGGTCGCCTTCGCTCTCGTCCTCACCGTTTTTGGATGGGCCTCGGCCGGCACCACGGGCGTACTGCGCGGTCGCGTCGTCGATGCAGCCGGCAATACGCCACTCGCCGGAGTCGAGGTCACCGCAACGTCGCCCTCGAGCGCGAGCACGGTGCGCAGCAGCACGTCCGGCGACTTCACGTTCGTGTCGCTGCCGCCCGACACATACGTGTTGAGCGCCACCCGCCAGGGCTTCGATCCGTTTGCGAATTCCGGTATCACCGTCTTGGCCGACCAGACGCGCGACGTCACGCTCGCCTTGCAGAAGACGCTCAAGACGATCGGACGGACGACCGCGCGCTCCTCGACCAACATCGTGAAGCCCGGCACGACGAGCGACGTCTATTCGATCAACGGTGCGTTGCAAACGGCGGCCAGCGCGGCGGCCGGTGCGGGTTCGCTTGACCAAGGCTACTCAGGCCTTGCGACGGTTCCGGGAGCGTACGTTCCGCAGGGTCAAGAGGGCTGGAATCAACTCGTGTACATTCGCGGCGGCGATTCGACGGACGTCGGAGTGGAATTCGACGGCATCCCGCTCAATCGCAGCTCCGACGGAGCGCCTACGTCCACACTATCGGTGCTGGGTCAGCAAGAGCTGCAAGCGTATACCGGCGGCGTACCCGCCTCGTCGGACGCGCAAGGGCTCTCCGGCTACATCAACCAGGTCGTCAAAACGGGCACGTACCCCGGCTTTGCGAACGCTTCCGCGGGCCTGGGCGGCCCGACGTTCTACCACAAACTCGTCGGCGAGATCGGCGGCGCGACGCGTGACCGCCACTTCAGCTATTATGTCGGCCTCGCGGGCGTCAATCAAACGTACCGTTTCGGCGATCAATTCAACGGCGTGAGCAATCCGCTCAATTCGACGGCGCTCAACGTCGCGCGGACGGCGGGAAACGCCTACGCCGGTAACGGAGCGCCGGCGTTTTTCGTGCCCGGTACGACGTACGCACCGGCTGCGACCTTCGATCGCGAGGCGATCGTTAATCTACACGTCGGCATTCCGCATCACGCGAACGCGCTGACGGACGACGTGCAGCTGCTCTATACCTCGAGTCACGTGTTCTTCACCAACAACGACTCGCTCGGCGATTACGGTAGCTTGAGTTCGCTCACGGGCGCGCTCGGCTATCGGCCGGTGTGGGTCGACAGTTACGTCTACGGTGGCCCGGTTTTCGCGCCACCGGTGGCGGCCCAGATACGCGCCGCGCCGTTTCCCAATAGCCCGAGCCATCCGTTTGGGGCGTTTCTTCCGAGCGATCTACGCGATTCCGGCGACAACGGCCTGACCGTCGCGAAACTGCAATACCAGCACAACATCGACGAGCGTTCCTACTTGCGCGTCTTCGGATACACGGATTACGCCAATTGGTTTCTCAGTGGACCCGTGAGCGCGATCTCGTTTATGGTCCCGTGCTCGCCGACTACGAAGTGATCGGCCATAACTACGGCGTCAACGGAATTTACTCAAATCAACTAAGCGATCGCCACGCGCTCACGCTAACGGGATCCTATCAAGCCCAACACCTGCATACGATAAGCAACGACTCGCCGTTCAACGGTCAGATCGTCACGAATCTCATCGACGCTTCGGGGAATTGTTACTCGCCGTCGACCGGCGGCTATGCCAGCTGCTTTAGCGGCGACGGCCATAACGTGTATAGTCAGGGCGGCGTGAACGGGGCGTCACTTACGCCGCCGGTGTTGGCCGTCGATCCCGTAACCGGCGCGGCGACCGGCGCCGCCAGCAGCGGCGCGCGTTGGCTGGTCACGGAGAACGGTCAACATTCGGGCGCGCTCGACGCCGTGACGCCGTATATCAGCGCCGTTTCGCTTTCCGACGCGTACCGCCCGAGTCGCCGCCTGACGATCAACGCGGGTGCGCGGCTCGAGAACTTCACCTTCCGGCTTGCAGAGACGGGCGGCCCGTATCCGGCCCGGCCGTTTTGGTATGCAGCCTATAACCGCGAGAACTGCTTCTCTCCCGGTGCCTACGCCACGACGTCTGCCACGCTCGATCCGGCGACGGGCGCGTGGACGTGTCCCACCGGTTCCGCGCACGTAGCGCTGAGCGGCTCGTCCCCGAAGACGTCGAGCTACACCATCTTCGAGCCCCGCTTCGGGTTCACGTACTCGTTTACGCCCGATACCGTGGTGCGCGGATCGTACGGACGGTATTCGGCGCCGCCCTCGAGTTCGGATCAGTTGCAAGGCGCGTCGCAACAAAATCTCGCGTCGTACATCGGACAATTCGTGCCGTTCGGTTACACGACGCCGCATCACGACGTCCATCCCGCAACCTCGGACAGTTTCGACTTCTCACTCGAGCAGCATGTCCCCAAAACGGACTACGCCTTTAGCGTCACGCCGTTTCTACGCACGACGCGCGATCAGATCCAAGCCACGCCGATCGGGGCGGGCGGCGTCGTGGCCGGATTCAATACGGGCCGGCAGACGTCGAGCGGCGTGGAACTGCTGATACGCAAGGACGATTTTGCGCGCGACGGCGTGTCCTTTAATTTGAGCTACGCCTATACGCGCAGTCGCATCCGCTTCGGCAATCTTCCGGTCGGCTACAACTACGTCGATACGGTCGACTCTGCGATCCAACAATACAATTCGTTCACCCGCGCGTGCGCCTCGGCGAACGCCGCGCTTTGCGGCACCTACGGCGCAAAAAATGCACTGCCGGCGTTTCCGAGCGCCGGCGGGCCCGCCGTCACTAATCCGTACTTCAATAATGCGCCGCAGCCGCTTTTCGATCGCAATGCCGATTACGTGCCGTACACGCCGCTCTCCACGCTTTCGAACGGCTTCCGCAGCACGGAAGTGCCGCACGTCGCCACGTTCGTGCTCAACTACAAGCATGGCCGTGCGAGTGTAACGCCGTCGTTAACGTATAGCTCGGGCGCGAGTTACGGTGCGCCATTCTCTACGGTCGGCTTCGACCCGACGACGTGCCCCCCGGGCGCAACGGGCGCCGTCACGCCGGCGAGCTGCTCGGGATTCGTGTTCGTCCCCAACACCTATACGCACCGCTTCGACGGCTTCGGCGACTTCAAAGACCCATCGCGGCTTACCGTGAATCTGCAGACGTCGTATCAATTCTCAACCCGCGTGCGCTTGACGCTAACGGGAACGAGCCTAATCGATCGCTGCTACCAGCGCGGTTATGCTTGGGATAACGGCACTACGTGCCAGTATGCGCAGTTGCCGCTCAACCTGCTTTCCGCCACGAGCAACGCGACCGGCGGCCCGGTGCAACTCGCGTATCCGTACGGCAGCTGGTACAACAATTTCTGGAACGGAACCGTCGGTCAGAAGATACCGACGGCCGTCTTCGGGACGCTCGACGTCAAGCTGTAAGTTCATCGACGGCGCGGTAGGCCTCGTCGATCGCGCGATCGGCATAGGCTGCCGCCGCGGCATCGGAATTCGCAATGGCGATCCGGCCGTGGCGGCGCCGCGCCGTCTGGGCAGGCGTCGTGCCGCCCGAAAAAAATGCGTCGGGATCCCACAGCGGATTGTATTCGTATGCGTAGCCGTGCGGCCAGCGATTGACCGTGATGGCCGCTACGTCGCGGGCCGCGTCGAAGCCGTGGTGACCGAGCACCCGGTTGAGATCGGCACGGATGTGGCGTTCGAACGTTTCGAATGGCGTCGTCAAGAGCTCGGCGCGACCGACCCGGTGCTGGTCGCGCTCCGAAAGACCGGGGCTGCACGGCGTTCGTAGCAGGCGCAGCAGCATCGGCTGATCGGGCGAGCGAGGTGACTCGTACTTGCCGATGTCGACCGGATCGTCGAGCCGCATTTCGACATGATACAAGCCCGGCGTCACGATTCGGCGTACGCCGGCGTTGGCGAACGCACGCCAGCTACGCACCGCGACGACCGTGTAGACGAGCGGGACTTTGACCCCGTAACGCAGCGCTTCTTTTTGTGTCGCCGGAAGCTCGGGAACGACGTATGGAATCGCCATGTTCCAGCCGGCCATGACGACCGAGCCCGCCTTCACGCGGTACGTCCGGTCGCCGCGCACGTATGCGACGGTCGCCGCGGTCGCGTCGGCGGCCGCGCCGTCGTTCGCCACGTAAACCGCCGTACTCGACAACCGGATGCGTACCCGCGAACCGGCACGGTCGAGCGCGTCGTACTTCAAGCGTCCGCCGACGATTTGCGCCGGACCGCGGGCCGAAAGCGCCTCTGGGATCAGCTGCGCGAGCAAGCCGCGAGCGATCGTAGCATTGCCGTCGGGAAAGTGGAAGAAGTACGGAGGTTGGTTCGGCGTCGCCATGCCCATCGCCGTAAAGCCCATGCGATGATACGGCTTTGCGGTAAGGCCTAAACCTTGGAAACCTGGAAAGCCGATGCCCCAGCAGTCGAGCGCACTTACGGCATCGATGCCGGCGCCGTAAAGATCGTGCGTCGCGCTCTGATAATAGGCGACGACCTGTGGATCGACGCGGACGTGATCGATAAGATACGCGGCATAGCTCATCCGCGACAGCCGTTCTTTTTTTGTCTCCGAGTCGTCGCCCGGGAAATTGTTCGTGCGAGCGACGTTGAGGCGGACGAGGTCTCGGCGAGCCCGCTCGTGCATCGGTGCGCGCGCTGCGAAGGCGCGCCACTCGTCCAGTGGTGGCCGCTCGCCACCTTCTCGCGAGTCGGGTTCGCCCGCAACGAGACGATCGACGCCGTACGTCTGCCGGTCGAAAAAGCGGCCGTCCACGAGATGGCGGTAGCTACTCTCTCGATCGTCGCGTCGCGCGAGCGCGGGCGGGTCGATTCCGAGGTCCGCCAGCACTTGGCGCGCGACGGCGCTGTACGGTAGCGGCGACTCGATCGCATAACTGCCGCCGTTGGCTAGTAACTGCCGGCCGTCGACCGTAAACTCGTTGCGCTTCGCATGGCCGCCGAAGTCGTCGTGGTTGTCGAGGATCAATATCCGCGCGCCGGGATGCTTTCGACCGAAGAAGTGGGCGGCCGCGAGTCCTCCGATACCGGCCCCGACCACGACGAGATCGAACGATTCTCCGGTATCGACGGTCCGGCCGAAGGTACGGGCGCCGTCGCGCAAGGCATGCGCGCGTTCGTAGGAACCCGGATGGCTTCCGCGCATCCCGGTCCGCTTAGGCGGATCGTACCCGGGGGCGTCTTGCGGGAAGCCGCCGTGAGACGGGCCGGCCTGCGAGGCGCTCTCCGACATCAGTACCGCCCCTAGGCCCAGCGCGATGCCGCTCAAGAAGTCGCGGCGGTCGATGGGCCGGTTCAGTCCCAGTCGTTCGTCGTCAGGATCGGTATGGCTCAAGGTACTACGACATTCTTCAAGGGCGAACGGCGCTCCGCCGTGCTATATGCGAGCGCGTTCTTCCTCGATCTGTTCGGTGATCGCCTCGTGCGTCTCTTTCATCGCATCGAATATCTCGTGCGGATCGGCGGGCGACGACATTGCGATCGCTTCGGGATCGATGCGGTTCTCGATGTTGGGATGGTCGCGGCGCAGCTCTTCGAGTAGTTGCACGATTTTTGCCGACTTCTGATCGCTCAACATCGCAAGCTGCAGCGTTAATTGTTCGCGCCGGCTCGCGAGCACGTCGTCGCGTTGTTGCGTCGTCAACACGAGCATCGTGACGAAGAACGCCGCAAGTGCGACGATACCTTGCAGCCAGGAGAACGGCGGTGGATCGAACGCCCCGTGATGCAGGAATGATGCGCCCGAGTTATACGACACCCACATTGCGACGACGAGCGAGGCAACGATGAGCGAGCGCGGGCGGCCGAGCCACGCCGTGATGCGCGCCGTCACATATTGCAGCGTGGTCGCTTCGCGCGAGTGATCGGCATGCAACTTTGCAATTGCGTCGATCGTGTCTTCGACGTGCGAGGGCAGGACGCGCTCATCGCGTAACGAGCGAGCGCTATCAGGCTGCAGGATAGTCGTCCAGAATACGGTGCACGAACGCCTTATGCCACAATCTCGTGGCCGCGCCGCCGGTCTGCTAGAATTCGGCGACGACCTTTCCGCGCGTGTGCCCCTGCTCGACGTAGGCGAGGCCCTCGGGAACCCGTGCCAGCGTGAATCGGCGCTCCACGGCGACGCGCAACACTCCGTCGCCGGCAAGCTGCGTCAAGGCGTCGAGCCGTTGCGGCGACGGTTGCGATTGGATTCGGGTCACCGTAATCGAGCGATCCTCGGGCTCGAGGTCAGGCGGCGTAACGATCGCAATGCGACCGCCCGAGCGAACGGCTCGGACCGTTTCTCGGGCGTTCGTTCCGCTGACAGCGTCGAAGGCCGCGGCAACGCCTTCGGGTACGAGGGCACGGACGTGGGAGGCAACCTCGCCGCGCGTGTAATCGACGTACTCGTCTGCGCCGAGCGAACGGACGTAGGCGGCGTTATCCGCGCCTCCGGTGGCAACCACGCGCGCCCCGCGATGCTTCGCCAGCTGCACGGCGATCGTGCCGACACCGCCCGCGGCTCCGGCGATGAGCACGTCCTCGCCGCGCTCGACCCGTAGCGTCTCGACGATGCCCATGTACGCCGTAACGCCCGCGACGCCGAGCGCGCACGCGTCGGCGAAGCCGTACGTGGCCGGCATTTTCGCGCAATCGGTCGCCGGAACGACGGCATACTCGGCCCAGCAGCCGCTCGACGAATAGGACATCGTCCATACCTCATCTCCCAGCGCCAAGCCGTTCACGTCCGGCCCCACCGCGTCCACGATGCCTGCGCCTTCGAAGCCGGGCGTAAACGGCGGCTTAGAAGGCAACGGAAATGCGCCGTTGCGCACCATCGCGTCCCAGATCGCTATGCCGGCAGCTTTCAAGCGCAAGCGGACCTGGCCGGGGGCCGGTTCGGGCGTGGATACCTGCTGCAACAGTAAGTGCGAGTTGTCGCCGTAGCCGTCGAGAACGATTGCTTGCATGCCCGTAGCGACACGCACAATCGCAGACGGTTGCAAGCTCGTGGGACCTATTCCATCGCAATAGCCGTGGCTGCGGAGCCGCGGCTGCGAAGCGTCAGAACCAGCGGCGTCACGAGCGCGGCGACGAGCGCCAGTGCCAGGAACGCGTCGGCGAAAGCCAGCACGCTCGCCTCGCGAACGATCGTGGCGTACAGCGCGGCGAGCGATCCGCCGCGCGGGATGGTGGGAAGGAGCGCCAGCGTCGCATGACCGGCGAGCGCGGATTGATGAAATGCGGCGCGGCGATCCAGAAGCGTGACGAGAAACGCCGTCGATAGCGAACCGCCGAGCTGTTGGCATAGGCTGAGCAGCGACGATGCCTTGGGCGTATCGCTTCCCTGCACGCTTCCGAGCACCGCTACGCTGAGCGGGGCCAGGAGTTGCGAGAAGCCGACGCCGCCCAGTATGAGTGGAAACGCGAACGTCCAGAAATCGGCCGTCGACGTCGTGACGAATGCTTGCATGACGTTGGCGACGGCGACGATCGAGAAACCGGCGAACAGTAGCACGCGCGGATCGAGCTTGAAGCGATTGAGGAATACGAGCACGAGCGGCGTGCAGGCGAAGATCGCGAGCGCGCGCAGCAATATCGATTCGCCGCTGAGCGTCGGTGTGAACCCGAGGATGCCCTGGTTGAATTGCGGCGTGATGACGATCGAGCCGAAGAGTGAAAATCCGAGCGCGAGCGCCAGCGCGCACCCGCTCGCGACGGTGCGATTGCGGAGAATTCGCAGATCGACGACCGGACGCCGCGTTCCGCGTAACTCCCAGACGACGAAAGCGATCAGACCCGCCACGCTCGCCAACGCAAAGCCCACGATCGTCGCGCTCGAGAACCAATCGTTGCGCTCGCCTTCGGTAAGGACGTATTGCAGCGAGCCCAGGCCCAGCGCGAGCAGTGCGATGCCGGGTACGTCGAGCGGCGCCCGACGGGGCGGCCCGGGATTGCGCAGGAAGAGCGCGATCAGTGCGAACGAGATGAGACCGGGCAGCACGTTGACGTAAAACACCCAATTCCACGAATATCGATCGGTCAGTATTCCGCCGAGGGTCGGACCGATGCTCGGACCGACGATGGCTCCAAGCGCTACGAGCACCTGACTCTTACCGATATCTTTGGGCGGAAACGTGTCGCGCAAAACGGCCTGCCCCGTCGCGATCAAGCCCCCGCCGAACGCACCCTGCACGATGCGGAACGCGACCTCGGCCTCGAACGTCGTCGCCGCGCCGCACGCGACGGACATGACGGTAAAACCCAGAATCGCCGTTCCGTAATATTGCTTGCGACCGAAGCGTGCTTGCAGCCACGGCGTTAGCGGGATGACGACGACGGCCGCGATGATGTAGCCGGTGACGATCCAGGTGCCTTCGTCGCGGCTAGCACCGAGGTTGCCCTGAATCGTCGGCAGTGCCACGTTGACGATCGTCGCGTCGAGTACTTGCAACACCGTTGCCAGCATGACTCCTGCGACGACTGCCGTGCGGCGGTACCCGTACTCGACCAAGTCCATGGGCGTCAATATCGCCCGCCGGCCGCCGCTACCCCCCTAACGCGCGGTCGCGCCGCTCGCGGGCGCTCCGCCCTATTCACAACCTATAAACACTATATGTACAAGGGATTACAGGTAGTGACCACAATAGGTTGGGGATGCCCGCTTTTGGTGCGTGACGAAGTCGTCTTGGAGGACGGTGGCCGGCCTGGACATCGGCACGACGAAGACGTGCACCGTCGTTGCCTCCGCAACTCCGACCGGACTGGAAGTAATCGGCTTTGGTGAGGCGCCCTCCAGCGGGTTGCGCAAAGGCGTTATTACCGATTTGGAGGAGGCAGTCCGCTCCATCGAAGCGGCGACGGAACGCGCCGAACGAATGGCCGGCGTGCACGTCTCGCAGGTCTACGTCGGCGTCACGGGCGAGCACGTGCGCAGCACCAATAATCGCGGAGTCGTCGCCGTCAACGGCGAGGATCGCGAAGTTGTGCGCGGCGACGTGCGGCGAGCGGTAGAAGCGTCGAAACTCATCGACGTCGGAGCCGAGCGCCAAATCATTCACGCCATCCCGCGTCATTTTACGGTCGACGGTCACGACGGCGTGACGGATCCGCTCGGAATGTCCGGTGCGCGGCTGGAAGTCGACACGCACGTCGTCACCGGTGGCAACAGCTTCATTACCAACGTGCTCAAATGCGTGCATCGCGCCGGGCTCGAACCGGCCGGCATCGTGTTCGAACCGCTCGCCTCGTCTGCCTCGACGCTCTCCGCCGAGGAGCGGCAGGCCGGGGTTGCGTTGCTCGACATCGGCGGCGGCACGACCGACATCGCCGTGTATGCCGGCGGTGCGGCCGTGCATAGCTCGACGATTCCGGTCGGCGGCAACATGTTGACGAGCGACATCACGCTGTGCCTGAAGACCACGACGGCCGAAGCGGAGCGGCTCAAACGCACGGTCGCGTCGCTGTACGGTCCGCGCGATGGCGAAGTCGACGTTAAAGCTCTGGACGGTCGGACGACGCTGCACGTGACCACCGCGCAACTCGCCGAGATCGTGGCCGCGCGCGTCGATGAGATCTTCGCGCTTGCGAAAGCACAGATCGCGCGCGGCATCCCGCGCGACGTCATGCTGGCAGAAGTCGTACTTACCGGTGGCGGAGCGCGGCTCGAGGGCATCGAACGAGCGGCGGCAATGGCGTTCGGCGTTCCCGCGCGTGTCGGCGTCCCATCGTCCATCGGCGGCTTAACGGAGGCCGTTAAGAAGCCGGAGTTTGCAACCGCCGTCGGACTCGTACTCTTCGGGCCCGGGGGCGACGGTACGGCTTGGAACGGCTCGCCCGGCCGTCACCCGTTGACCCGAGTCGCACGCTGGTTCGGAGACCTTTGGAATTGAAATCGCACGAAGCCATATCGATACGCACACGCTCTTCCTCGGAGGCTCCTTTGGCCGAATCGAAACGCTACAACCCCGAACGCACGGCGACCATCAAGGTCATCGGCATCGGGGGAGGCGGCTGCAACGCCGTCAATCGCATGATCGAAGCGGGCCTCGCCAACGTCGACTTTTTTGCCGTCAATACCGACGTCCAGGCGCTGCGCAACGTACAGACCGAGAACACGATTCAGATCGGTAACGGTAAGACGCGGGGACTCGGCGCGGGGGCGAATCCCGAGACGGGCCGCGAAGCCGCGGAGGAGTCGCGCGAAGACCTTGCCATGATCCTCGACGGCGCCGATCTGGTCTTCATTACGGCGGGGATGGGCGGCGGCACGGGAACCGGCGCCGCGCCGATCGTTGCGGAACTCGCGCGCGAGTCCGGTGCGCTCACGGTCGCCGTCGTGACCAAGCCCTTCTCGTTCGAAGGCCGCAAGCGCATGCTGCTCGCCGAACGCGGCATCGCCGACCTGGAGCAAAAGGTCGACACGCTGATCACGATCCCGAACGAGCGCATCCTGCAAATCATCGAGAAGCGCACGCCGCTTTCGGAAGCCTTCTCGTACGCAGACGATATTCTGCGCCAAGGCATCGCCGGCATCTCCGATCTCATCACGCAGCCCGGGCTGATCAATCTCGACTTCGCCGACGTCAAGACGGTCATGACCGATGCCGGCTCGGCGATGATGGGCATCGGCGAAGGCACGGGCGAACACCGGGCTGCCGACGCTGCGCAAAAGGCCATCGCCTCGCCGTTGCTCGAGACGACGATCGAGGGCGCGCGCGGCGTGATCTTCAATATCGTCGGCGGCGCCGATCTGGCAATGTACGAAGTCAACGAGGCGGCGGAAATGATCGCACGGGCGGTCGATTCCGACGCACAGATCATCTTCGGCGCATCGATCGATCCGGCGATGCAATCGAAGGTCCGCGTCACCGTGCTGGCGGCCGGCTTCGGCGCCCGCCGGCCGCGCGAAGCGAGCGCGGCCGAAACGTTCAGCTACGAACCAAAATTCGAGAAGGTCGCGCCCCTCAATATGGACGACATCGAGGTTCCGGCGTTCCTGCGCTATCGCAGCTGACGGGCGAGGCGCTCGCATGACCTCGCCGCCGGCGGCCGTGGAATCTGCGGTCGTCCGGCGCGCTGTCGACTTGCGCCGCGAGATCCACCGCTTCCCCGAGCTGGGTTTCGAAGAGGAACGGACCGCGGCGCTCGTCGAGCGCGAACTCGACGAGCTCGGCATCGCGCACCGTCGCCTCGCCAAGACCGGCGTCGTCGGCGTGCTGCGCGGGGCGGTTGCCGGTAACGTCGCGGCCCTGCGCGCCGATATGGATGCGCTGCCGATCGACGAACGGTCGGGCGAATCGTTCAGTTCCGAAGTTCCTGGCAAGATGCACGCCTGCGGTCACGACGCGCACGCGGCGATGTTACTCGGAGCCGCTCGCGTCTTGCATGACGAACGGGAACGCTTGCAGGGGACGGTGGTGTTCGTCTTTCAGCCGGCAGAAGAAGGGCCGGGGGGTGCGCTGCCGATGATCGAGCAGGGCGTCCTCGATGAGCCACCCGTCGACGCCATCGCGATGCTGCACGTCGATACGCGGCTGGCGACCGGGAGCATCGGCTTCGCGCCGGGCGTATGCAACGCGGCCGCCGACGAATTTCGCGTCACCATCGAAGGACGCGGCGGTCACGGCGCCGCGCCGCACCGCTCGGTCGATGCGATTCCCTGCGCGGCAGCGACCGTACTTGCGTTGCAGAACCTCGCCGCCCGCGAAACGGACCCCTTGGCGACGATCGTGGTAACGATCGGTACGATCGAAGGCGGCTATCGGAATAACGTTATAGCGGATCGCGTCGTGATGACGGGGACCTTCCGCACGCAAGATGCTGCGATTCGTGCAGATCTCGAGCGACGCGCCCGCCGCATCGTCGAAGGCGTCGCGGCGGCCTACGGTGCGCGAGCGAGGCTCGAGGTCACCTACGGGTATCCGCCGGTGCGGAACGATACGGAACTCGCGCGATCGTTTCGTATGTATCTCAAGGCGCACGTCGGCTTTCCAGTCGAGAATCCGGCCCCTACGATGGGGGGTGAAGATTTTGCTTATTTCGCCGAACGGGTGCCGGCATTGATGATTCGGCACGGCATCTACAGCGAGCAGGCGGGATCCGTACACTCTGGCCATAGTGCGGAGTTTCGCGTCGACGAAGCGGCGCTCGGATATGGAATCGAAACGCTCGTGCTTTTCGCGCGTGCCGTCGGATCCGGCGCGGCGAGCGGCAACGCTTCCGAACCGTAGCCCACCTCACATTCACCCGATGCACGAACGGCTAGGCTGGGTCGACGATGTCCGTCATCCGCAAAGTCGATCCCGAGCAACAAGTCCGAGCCGCTCGCGACGTGCGGCTCGTGGCCGCCTTCCGCGCCGGACGGCAAGATGCGTTCGACGATCTGGTCGCGTCATACGATCGGCACGTTCACCGCATTCTCGCACAGCTCGGTGCCGCGCCGGCCGAAGCCGAGGATCTCACCCAAGAAGTGTTCTTGCGCGTGTTCCGCAATCTGCACCGTTTCCGCGGCCAGTCGTCGTTCTATACGTGGCTGTATCGCATTACCGTCAACGTGTTCTTCGATCACAACAAGAAGCGCAAGCGTGCCGACGTGCGGCTGAAGCGGCTCGAATCGGCGCTCGGGGACGCGAGCGTGGTTCAGAGCGATGGCGATCCCTATGCCGCCTGTTTCGACGCCCTCACGCAGGCGACGTTCGCCGGCGCGATCGCGCAATTGCCCGAGACGTTCCGCACCGTCGTGCGCATGCGCGAGCTCGAAGATCTGTCGTACGAAGAAATAGCTCGCTTGACGGGCATATCGATCGGCACGGTGCGGTCGCGTCTATCGCGTGCGCGGTCGAGACTCAAAGAACTGCTCCGCTCGGCGCTAGCTCCGATAGCCGCTTAGCTCCTGCGCGCCCGGTTCCGGCGGCGTGAGGCGCGTCGTAATCGCTGCTTCCATCTACGCGCTCGTTCTTTTCATACTCGGTGCCGATAAATTCCTGACGTACCGTTCCGGGTCCGACGTCGGCTTATTCGTTCAAACGATCGCGAGCGTCACCGACGGCTTCCGCAATACGACGGAAGGCGGCAATCACTTCACCGTCCACTTCTCCCCGATTCTCGCAGTTTGCGCGCCGTTCGTATTGGCGACGCATTCGGCGCTCGCGCTGGTCGCGATTGCCGCTGTCGCGACGGCCTCGACGGCCCCACCGCTGTATGCGATCGCGCGGCGGCATGGAGCGGGCGACGGCGTCGCGTTTTTCGTCGCACTCGCTGGGCTCTCGTATCCGCCGCTAGTGGGCGTCGCGTTTGCCGACTTTCACGAGAACGTCTTTGCGCCGGCCGCTCTGATCTGGCTGATTTGGGCGTTCGACGCGGGCCGTTACCGGTGGGCCGCCGCCTTTGCGCTAACCGCGCTTGCCGTTAAAGAAGATGAAGCGATCGTCGTTGCGTGGGCGGCACTCGGAGCGGCGTGGTCGTGCGTACGACGACGGGACCGTCCGGGCTTCGCCTGGTCCGCTACGGCGATCTTCGCTTCCATAACCGTATTCGTTAGCTACTTTACGATCGTGCGACCGCTGGCGGGGGCGCACGCGGCTTGGTCGCCCGAACATTTCTACGATTGGCGACGTGCTCTCCCGGCTAATCAGACGGCGCCGGCATGGTCGCCCGGACGCCTTACGTACGTGCTCGAAGCGTTCGCGCCGTTGCTGTTCGTCAGCCTCGCCTCGCCGTTCGTGCTGCTGGCGCTACCCGGCTTCGTGGAAGTCCTCGCTTCGCGCGAATCGGTCACGTACACGATGGGGCAACACTATGCCGCGGTTTGGGTCGGACCCGTGCTCGCCTCGTACGCGATCGCCACCGCCCGCATCGCGCGGCGCCATCCATCACGCGGGCTCCGGCTCTCGCGCCTTGCGGTCGCAGCCTGTGCCGCCGTCCTCGTCGTTGCGAGCCCCACGCACTGGGCGCATTATCTTGGGCCACGGACGGCCCACGACGCGGCCCTCGATCGCGTGCTCGCCTCATTACCGCCCGATGCGCCCGTTGCGACGGCCGAGGAGACGTTCGCACACCTCGGTTTCGATCGCAGGGCGGTGCTCGGAGTGCGTGGAGACTGCGACTACGTCGTGCTCGACACCCATGCGACTCGCTCTGCGCTGGTCGAACGCGACGCTCCGTTGATGCGCGTCGCACTGGCCGCTGGACGATACCGGCAAGAGCGCGACGACGATGGCGTCGCCGTATACCGGTTATCCACACCGCTCCACAAGACTACCACAAGTTGTACGCAACGGCCGGTGACGTACTAGATATTGTGGTTTATGGCAGGTTTGGGGTTAGGCTCGAAGAATACCGCGCGATGCTCGCCACCCAGGAACCATACTCGCCGGTCGCCGTCGCAACGGCTACCGGCTTGCTCGGCTCTCAGGATCTCGCGTGTTCGTCCGAAGCGGCTTTCGCGCTCCTGCGCGACGTCGAGAAGTGGCCGGTATGGTTGTCGTTCTGTACGAGCGCACGACGGTCGGAAGCGGACCTGACGCTTGCAACCGGCAGCGAAATTGCGTTGCGGGGCACGATTCCGGGTGGGCGCGAAGAGCTCTACGAAGTCGACCGCTACATCGACGGCCATATGCTCTCGCTCGTCGGCGCATATTCGCTGCGGCGGCGGATCGATTTCCGGCTGGAGCAGAAAGCGTCGCGCACGAGACTCGTAGCCCGTATCGACTACCCGGCGTACGGCGGCGTTCTCGGCGCCTTCGTCGACCGGGTCACGGCGCGGCGCCGCCTCGAAACGGCGCTGTCCGAATCGCTCATTCACTTCAAGGGTTTGGTCGAATACCACGACGTCGAAGGCGATCCGCTGCTCGCTGACTTCTGAGGCGGGCCGCACATATTAGCAGTCGTTGACGGGCTTTGCTAAGAGCGGCTATACTCGAAGCTGCTCTGCCGGCCCGCGCGCCGGCAGCCCGCGTAGGAGTTTCAGGTTGCCGTTATACGAGTACGAATGCGCGGCGTGCCAAGCCGTGACCGACATCAAGCACGGATTCAAAGAAACGAACTCCGAGCCGTGTCCTGCCTGCGGCGGGGCGTTGAAGCGCCGCTTCAATCCGGCTGGAATCGTGTTTAAGGGTTCGGGGTTTTACGTTACCGATTCCCGTAAGCCCGATGCTGGAGCGAGTGACGCGGCGAAGTCGGACTCCGCGTCGGCACCTGCGGCGAGCGAAGCGTCGAAGCCGGCGCCCGGCGGAAAGAGCGACGCCGCAGCGTGAGCGGCGAGGTCATCTTCCTGATCGTTTGCGTAGTGCTCGCGCTCGTGCTCGTCACGCTCGGGCTGTTGCAGTGCCTATCCATTGGTTGGAAGACGTACCGACGTATCAAATCGTACGCGCATCTTCCGATTCTCGCCCAGGTCGCGGCGACCGGGAACCGGTTAGCGGTCGTTTCGGCCCGCGCGGACACCTTGACAGTCCTGGCGGAGCGTGCTCGCCGGGCGATGTGGCAGATCGAGGAAGCGCGTTCGACGACGTTGACCGCGACCGGGAATGCCGTCGCCGCCATGCGTGAAGCAACGTCGTTCTTATTTCGCCGGAAGCGCTGACTGGGCGGCCGTCCAAAGCGTAACGAAATTCGGAAAGCTGACGTCGATGCATGCTGCATCGTCGACGCCCGCCGGGCCGCTCGCCGCGGCAAACGTCGCGATGGCCATTGCGATGCGGTGATCGTCGAAGGCGCGCAGCATCCGTCCCGGCGCTCGCGCGCCGCCTCCGTCGATGTCGATGCCATCGGGGAACTCGCGCACCGTCACCCCGCAGGCGCGTAAGGTCTCGGCGATCGTCGTTAGCCGGTCGGATTCCTTGCCGCGTAGATCCGCTGCGTCGCGAATCTTCGTCGTCCCGGTCGCATGCGCGGCGGCGACCGCCAGTATCGTAATCTCGTCGATCGAACGGACGACGAGTTCGCCATCGAGCGTCGTCGCATGGAGCGGCGCATAGGCCACGTGCAGGTCGGCTACCGGCTCACCGTCGAGATCGCGCCGATTCGTCACCTCGACGTTCGCGCCCATCGCCTGGAGCGCATCGATGATGCCCGTCCGCGTCGGGTTCACGCCGACGTCGCGTATCGCGATCGCGCTCCCCGGCGCGATCGCTGCTGCAGCGAGAAAGAACGCGGCCGCCGAGAGATCGCCCGGCACCCGCACGTCGTGCGCCACGAGGATCCCCGGCTCGAGTTCGATCGTCCGGCCATCGAAGCGAATCGTGCGGCCGAAAAGCCGCAAGAGCCGTTCCGTGTGGTCGCGCGACGAGTCGTCTCCGGTAATGCGGACGATATCGGGAGCGTCGAGGGTCGCAAGTAAGATGGCCGACTTCACTTGCGCCGACGGAATCTCGAGCGCGAACGTCCCGCCGGCCGGCGATGGTATGCCGCGGACGGAGGCTGGCAGACGGCCGCTGCTCGTCGTGACCTGCGCGCCGAGCGCGCGCAACGGACGAGCGACCCGCTCCATCGGCCGCCGCCGAAGCGACGCGTCGCCGTCGAAGCGCGACGCGATCGCGCGTCCGGCGCACAGACCCATGAGCAGACGTGCGGTCGTGCCGGAATTGCGCGCATCGATCGTGACGACTGGCGCGCGAAGCGCTCCACCGTCCACGACGACGGCGTTGCCGTCTTCGCGTACCGTCGCACCGAGCGCCGCGATCGCGTCGCGCGTCGCGACGACGTCGGCTCCGCGATTCGAGCCCACGATGCTGGAGCGGCCGCGAGCAGCGGCGGCGAGCATCAGCGCACGGTGCGAGATAGATTTGTCCCCAACCACGCGCACGTCGCCGCGCAGGGGACCGCGTTGAAAGACCACGGCCTCCTACGATCGCGAAACGGAGCATGGGGAAGGTGGGATTCGAACCCACAAGAGCGTAAGCTCAACCGCTTTTGAGGCGGTCGCGTAGACCGTTCCGCCACTTCCCCGCTACGGCCCGCTTCTTCGCGTAGAGGTGCGAGCCTGCGCATAACGGTTTTCGTCGCGCAACAGCGTTTGCGCCGACGCAACGTCGCCCACGAACGAATACGCGAAGCGCACCCGCGCTCGGCCGGCGGCCGACAGCGTGAGTCGCACGAGCAGCGAATCCGCCCGCTTCATCGCGCGGGCGTCGTCGAGGTCCCCGGCTCGCCAAGCGACGCTTGCGAGTTCGTGAGTCGCCCGGTCGTAATAGCCGAGCGCGTTCTCGGCGCCGGGTAGCGCTTGTAGCAGCACGCGCGTCTGGGGATCGCCGTCCCCTACGACGAGCGAGGTAACGACGGCCCCGCGCTGAGCCGAAACCCCCGACGCCGCAGCGTCGCGCGGGCTGAATCGTTCGTCGAGCGTGAATGCACGTTCGCCCGGCGCGAGCGACACGGTCCGTTCGAAACGTGCGCCGGCTGGAACGACGTCGGGAGCATCGTACGCGAAGCGTGCGACTGCGCCGTCGCGATCCGACGAAAACGCGGCATCGTAGGAGCGATTAAAGGTTCCCGCCGGAACGTCGTGCGTATACGCGGCGATGCGATCGCTCGTCGAGAGCGGCGGTTCCACCGCGACGTCGTCGCGGATGCCGCCGGCCGGCGAGAAGACGTTACGGCCGCTGGCGACGTCTTCGAACACGAGCGCGCGTGCGCCGGCGTCCGGTGCGACGACGAGCCGGACGACGCCGTTATCGAGCACGACGTCGGAACCGCCGTCGGCGAAGACGTCGGCGCGGTACGCGATTGCCCTCGAAGCGGGCACCGTCGCGAACGGCGTCGCAGGCAAGCGTGCGTCGTTGCGAATGGGGACGTCCGCATCGCGAGGGAGTGTAGCGGACGGCGCGGGCTCGGCCTGGGGAAGCGGTGCCGGGAGGATGCGTCCCCGCCGGTCGAGCGCGATGACGATCGCTCCGTGCGCCGGTACCTGTAACGGGGCCAGACGAATCCGGCGATGCGGTTCGAGTGCGACCGTAACGCGCGTCGCCGGCTGCGGCGTATTGCCGTAGTTGGTTGCCACGAAAAAGCCCGCGACGGGGCCGGCGCGCACCCGAGCGAAGCTGGCGTTGGGGACGCCTTCGACGACCGCGCGCCGGCGAAGCGCGCGGAGATCGGCACGCAGCCGAACCGGCGACGGCTGACCCGTGTCGATGCGGCCACCGGCACGCCCGAACGTGCGCAGGCGCGAGACGACGTTGGAATCGACGGCGGGCAGCGGGCGCAGGTGTAGCGGGGGCGCGACGAGGAGCTGGTACGCGCGCAGGTCGGCGACCCGCGGATCGACGACCGCGCACGAAAGTCCGGCGCGCCGGCACGCGTCCTGGGCGTCGGCGAGCCGCGCCGCGGCGTCCGCGATCAGCTCGTTCGTCGTCTCGGCGGGCGCGAAACTACCACCCCAATAGACGATCGCCGCATCGCGCACCACGGGGGCCGCTGCCAGCATTGGACCGTAGCGGCGCACGAACGCTCCCAGCTCGGCGACGGGCGACGCGCGTGGCGCGCGGGTACCGTCCAGCCGGAGCGCCGCATCCCACGCATACAGGACGTTTGCAAACGGGGCTTCCCAGCCGGCGGGGTTGAGCGTATCTTGCGCCGGGAAGTGGACGATTCCGCGCACGCCCAAGCCGAGCATCGTCGCGAGAGCTAACTGCGTATTCGACGGATCGGCCGGCCGCGGCCGCGCGTCGGCGGGTTGCTGTAACCAGCCCGCTTGAAATTCGCTTGCGAATAACGGTTGTTGCGGTCGGGTGACGAGCATGCCGAACGAGCGCTCGAGCTGGGAGAGATCGTGCGTGCCGAGCGCGTACGCCGAACTCTGATACCAGTTGCCCATCGCCCAGACGGGCGACGACGACGGCACTTTCATCTGATAGGTGTTGATGAAGACGGGTTCGCGTGGGCCGGTGATGCCGTGCACGACATCACGCAGCCATGCGAGATACGCGCGCAGGTGCGGTGCGGGATACGTCTGGTTATCGAAGTAGGCACCTTGATCGTCGTCGAGGGCCACGGCGACGATGCGGTCTGCGACCGGCGCGCATTCGCGCAGCACGCGTTCGAGCCAACGGCGCGCATAACGCCGGTGTGTTGCGTTTGCGAGCCACGCTGCCGCAGCGTCGTCGGAACGTGCATTCTGCAAGGTCGCGATCGGTGGATAGCGGCCCTCGAGCATGTCGTGAACGGGCATTGCGTATTCCGGCCGCGACAGGAGCCAGGCCGGGTAGCCGCCATTACGCCACTCGTTGCGAATAACGGGTCCCGGTCGCAGCACGATTGCGAAGTCGTGCGCGGCGGCGAGCCGCAGGACTTCGTGCAAATCGCGACGCGGGCTCGTGCGACCCTCGAAATCGAAGTTGCCGTCGGCGAGTTCGTGCCAGTTCCACGGAACGTACAGGTCGAGCGTGTTGATGCCCAGTCGCGCGAGCGCATCCATCGACGGCTGCCACCGTTCGCGAGGGAGGCGTTCGTAAAAGAAGGCGGCGCCGTACACGAAAAACGGTCGTCCGTCGCGTTCGAACAGGGCCGTGCCGTCGCGTACGACGATCGCGGCATGTCCGAAGGACGGCGCACGCTCGGACGATGCCGCCACGGGGGCCAGCGCGCACGCCGCCGCGAGGAGGGCGGCTCGCCACGAGAGGGCGCGAAGCAACACGGCGCAATGTATGGCGGTGCGGGAACGCGGCCCTGTCGGCGCGTAAAATTGCCGGGTGAGTATTGGATCGCCATTTGCCGGCCGCGTCGTCCGAAGCGGCCGGCACGGCATGGCGCTTGCGTACGGCGCGCTGTTCGTGTTGACGATGGCGCTCCTTGGCGCGGCAAGTGCTTTCGCAGCCGACGACCGCAGCTACGACGATCCCGGCATGCACTTCGCGCCGCCGGCTGGTTGGCAGAAGCTGCCGGTACCGCCGCAAACGACCTCGGGCGAAGCGGGCGACGCACCCCCAGCCGCGGTTTTTGCGTACGACATCGGCAAGGCCGATCAGCGCTTGATCGTCGTCGACATTCAGCCGTTTTCCGGCCGCCTCGACGCCTACGCATCCTCGCACGAGAGCAAATTGCATCAGAGCGGCGACGGCGTGTTCGTGAAGGGCAAGAAGCAGGTTACGCTATCGAACGGCATGCCCGCCTACTTCATGCAGGCGGATTCGGGTAACGAAGCCGGTAAATTTCAGACGCGCTTCGATTACGTCGTCATCGACGGTCAGCGAGGGATCGTCGTATCGTATCTCGGCCGTCAGGGCGACTTCGACGAAAAGACCGCAACGTCGGCGCTGTCGACGCTGTACGTCGTCGCGTACCCCGGAGCGCGGCGCTAGGCGCTAACGCGCCATGAGCGAACCGAGCGCGTTCGTCGACTGAAACGCGGCGCGCAGGTCGTCGATCAAGTCGTCTGCGTCTTCGATTCCGACCGATAGGCGCACGAGCGTATCGGTAATCCCGCGCCGCGCGCGTTCGGCGGGCGGGATCGAGCCGTGCGTCATGCGCGCCGGGATGCCGATGAGCGATTCGACGCCGCCCAAACTCTCCGCAAGGCTGAAGAGCTTCGTCGCGCGGGCGAACGCGAATGCGCGTTCGGCGTCGCCTCGAATTTCGAAGGAGAGCATCCCGCCGAAGCCGCTCATCTGACGCTCGGCGATGCGATGCCCGGGGTGCGAGGACAGGCCCGGATAGAAGACGCGCGCGACGTCGTCGTGCGATTCTAGGAAAGCCGCAACCGCTCGAGCGTTGCGTTCGTGTTCGCGCATCCGAACGGCGAGCGTCTTTGCGCCACGCATCGTCAACCAGGCATCGAAAGGACCCGGAACGCCGCCGACCGCGTTCTGATGAAACGCGAGCGACTCGGCAATCTGCGAGTCGTTCGTCATCGCGGCCCCGCCGACGACGTCGGAATGGCCGCCGATGTACTTGGTCGTCGAATGGACGACCACGTCAGCCCCGAGCACGAGCGGACGTTGGAAATACGGCGTCGCGAACGTGTTATCGACCGCCAGCACGACGCCGGCCGGGCGCAGCGCGGCAAGCGCCGCGATATCCACGACGTTCATGAGCGGGTTGGTCGGGGTCTCCGCCCACACGAGTTTCGTGTTCCGGCGAAACGCCGCGCGCGTCGCGGCCGCATCGCCGAGGTCGACGTAGTCGAAACCGATGCCGTAGCGCGCGAAAACTTTCGAGAAGAGGCGGTATGTGCCGCCGTAAAGATCCTCACCGACGACCACGTGGTCGCCCGCGGAGAGAAGGTTGAGCACGGCCGACGTCGCCGCGATCCCGCTCGCGAACGTGCGGCAATACGTCGCACCTTCGAGTGCCGCGAGCTGCGTCTGCAACGCCGTGCGCGTCGGGTTGACGGTGCGGCTGTAATCGAAGCCCTTGTGTTCGCCGACCGCATCCTGGGTGTACGTCGAGGTTGCATAAATCGGAACGATCGTCGCACCGGTTACGGGATCGGGCGCTTGACCCGCGTGAATTGCTTCTGTACTAAACTTCATGGCTCTACGGCGTGGCGGCGATGGTCGATAAGTAGGAGATGATGTCTTGACGCGTGACGACCCCGACGGGTTTTCCGCCATCCGTGACGACGATCGCCGAGTTGGCGAGCGAGAGCAACTTATAGGCGCGATCGATGTCGGCGTCTTGTTCGAGCGAGGGAAACGGACGGCCCATTACGTCGCGTACCGAGCGATGTAAGATGTCGGAGCGGTCGAACACCGCTTGCATGACCGCCACGTCGTTTACGCTTCCGACGATATCGTTGCCGTCCACGACCGGCAATTGCGATATCTCGAAACGGCGCAATTTGTCGAGCGCGTCGCGCACGGCGTCTTTGCCGTCGACGACGATCATCGGGGGTAATGGTTCTTTGCTGCGCAGCACGTCGCCGACGGTGGCGGCGCGCCTGCCTTCGGCGAGAAAACCATTAGCAATCATCCATTCGTCGTTGAAGATTTTCGACATGTAGCCGCGGCCGGAGTCCGGCAAGACGACGACCAGCACGGCGTCCGGCGGCAACGTTTTCGCAAGCTTTACCGCGGCGACGGCGGCCGTGCCGGACGACCCGCCGACGAGCAAGCCTTCCTCGCGAGCGATCCGGCGGGCCATGAGAAACGACTCGCGATCCGAGACCCGCATCATTTCATCGATCACTTTGAGGTCGACGGTCTCGGGGAGATACGACATGCCGATGCCTTCCACGGCATACGATTTGGGCGTATCACCCGAATAGATCGAACCTTCGGGGTCCGCGCCGACGACGCGAATCGCGGGATTGCGTTCCTTGAGAAACCGAGCGGTGCCCGATATCGTCCCGCCGGTGCCCAGACCCGACACGAAGTGCGTGATCGCGCCGCCCGTTTGCTCCCATATTTCGGGTCCGGTCGTGCGGTAATGCGCGTCGGGGTTGGCGCGGTTGTGCCACTGATTCGGCATGAATGCGCCCGGTATCTCGCTGACGAGCCGGCTCGCGACGCCGTAGTACGATTCGGGCGAATCCGACGCCACGTTGGTCGGCGTTACTACGACCTCCGCACCGTACGCGCGCAAAAGATCGATCTTCTCTTTCGACATCTTGTCGGGCATGACGAGTATGCAGCGATAGCCGCGGATGGCGGCCGCCATTGCGAGCCCCGTACCGGTGTTACCGCTCGTCGCTTCGACGATGGTCGAACCGGCTTTGAGCATCCCTGCGTCCTCGGCATCGCGCAGCATCGCGACCGCGGGCCGGTCTTTGACGCTCCCGCCCGGATTGACGTATTCGACCTTTGCGAGAACGAGGCAGGCTGCGTCGTCCACGACCCGCCGTAAGCGGATCAGCGGGGTCCGGCCCACCGCGTCGAGCGCGCTTTCGAAATACTTGAGGCCGGCCTGGGGGGCGATCGTCGTCATCCTGCTCCTCGCTAGAGTACCGCTGCATCTTCTGGAGTCCGGGCGCGATTTCATGGAGCGGAGGAAGAACGATGGCGACCGACTTTCGTAGCGGGACGGCGTTCCCACGGCGCGGCCGGGAGATGACCGGCGGCTTCATGTGGCTCATGCGTGCTTTCGACAAGGCGCGCGCGGCGGCGGGCGGCACGTTGCACGACTACATCTATCCGTGTCCGATGGACCGCGGGGTCATGGAACGCTGGGGCATCACGGCGGCGGAGTTCGATACGGCCGTGCTGCAGCACCGCAGCGACGATGCGATCTTCGCGTGGCTGCGCGAGCGTGTGGACGACGAGCGTCGCGATGCCGCGAACGCCTGGCTCACCGGCGAGAAACACGCCAATTTGGATCGACAGGACGCCGAAGAGGGCGTCATTGCGGCCTGACTGAATCGTCGCGCATCATGGTGGCGCGCGCAGGATTTATCATCGCGATTGCCCTTGCGCTGGGGGGCTGCGGCGACGGCTTGCCGCCGGTCGGCAAGTACGCGACGATCTCCGGCCGTTTGACGGACGCCGGTAACGGCGCCGCGATCGCGTTCGCGACCGTTACCGTCAACGGCGTCCTGTTCGCCCGGACCGATGCCGACGGTAACTACAAGATCACGACCGTCCCGAGCGGGCCCTGGTCATGGGCCGCTCGCGCAACCGGCTACGGCGACGGCGGTAGCGACAGCCCGGCGGCGCTCGCCCCAGGCGAACAACGCACCTTTGCGATAACACTGAAGCACCGCTAACGTGCGACGCGGGCGGACGTGCCGACGCTTGCGTGTCGTTCGTTGAGCCGCGGTAGTTCGCGATAAGCGCGTTTCGAATCGTCGTCGCGCCGGATAAGTTCCGCGGCAGCCTTACAGCGGTCGAAGCTGCGGACGCGATCGCACGCGGTGCTGCGCGCGGTGCCACGAGCGTCGACGTCGTACTCGTTCCGATGGCGGACGGCGGCGAAGGGACGCTCGATGCGTTCGTTGCCTGCGGCTGGCGCCGGGTGGAACGGACCGTGCGGGGCCCCCTCGGTGCACCCGTGCGCGCCGCCTTCGCGCTCGACGGCCGGCGCGCGATCGTTGAGTCGGCTAGTGCCTCTGGGCTTGCGCTCGTCGCGCCTCTTAACGATATTCGGCGAGCGAGCTCCTACGGCACAGGAGAACTGATTCGCGCGGCGCTCGACGAGGGCGCGCGCGATATCGTCGTCGCCGTCGGCGGCACGGCCACGAACGACGGTGCCGCCGGCGTCCTGCAAGCGCTCGGCGCGCGCCTCCTGACCGCGTCGGGCGACGACGTATCGCCGGGCGGCGGCGGTCTCGCCCGTATTGCGAGCGTCACTTTGGAGGCACTCGACGTACGGCTTCGCAACGTCCGCATCACCGTAGCAAACGACGTCACGAATCCGTTACTCGGCAACACCGGAGCGAGCGCGGTCTTCGCGCCGCAGAAAGGTGCAGGTTCGGACGACATTGCCCTCCTCGACGCAGCGCTCGCGCGCTTCGCCGATGTGACGGCAAAGGCTTGTGGCCGCGATGTGCGCCACGAAGCGGGTGCCGGTGCGGGCGGCGGTATCGGCTTTGGCTTGCGTGCGTATCTCGGGGCGGCGTTTCGTCCCGGTTTCGACATCGTCGCCGAGGCCGTGCGCCTTGGGGAGAAGTTGACCGGGACGGCTTACTGTTTTAGCGGCGAAGGCTCGGTCGACGCGCAGACGCTATCGGGCAAGACGGTCGATGGGGTCGTCCGGCTCGCGCGCGCCGCCGGCGTTCCGGCGATCGCCTTTGCCGGCCGGGTCGATGCGGATGCAGAACGGAGTTTCGCGGAGCGCGGTGCGGTCGTCGTGCCGCTGGCGGACGGGCCGCTCGCGATTGGCGAAAGCTGCGAGCGCGCGGCAGAACTGCTCGAACGCGCTGCCGCCCGCACGATGCGTCTGCTCGCACTCGGACGTCCCCCTTCGTAAGCGCTATGCCGAGCGCAGGCGCTACGCGGAGCGCCGCACGAACGAAGCGCGCAGTGCGACGTGCTCGTCGATCAATCGCAGCACCACGTCGGCCAGGCGTTGCGGATCGTGGCGTACCGTCTGCGTTTCACTGATGACGTTGGCCCCGACGACTTTGACGCCGAGCGCCTCGATCGCGGCGCGGTCAGGATCGACCGGCTGCTGGCCGCCTTCGGCGTACGCAACGAGCAGTCGCTGCGGCGGCTGCTCGTTGACGATCGCGTAGTCGCACACGCGTGCTTCTGCGTGCGCGAGCAACGTCCGCACGTGCGCAGAAGCGTTGAACGAATCCGTTTCGCCGGGCTGGGTCATCACATTGCAAACGTAGACCTTGACGGCCGCCGAATCGGCAACGGCGCGGGACACGCCCTCCACGAGAAAATTCGGCAGAATTGACGTGTACAGGCTTCCAGGGCCAAGCACAATCGCGTCGGCATCGCGTAATGCCTCGAGGACTTCATCGAGCGGCCGCGCGCCGGACGGTTCGAGGAAAAGTTTCTCGATCGTTCCGTGCGAACTCGAAATCGAAGTCTCGCCGCGAACGACGTTGCCGCCGGTGAGTTGCGCGCACAGCCGCACGTTCTGCAAGGTCGCCGGCAGAACGCGTCCCTTGATGTTGAGCACGCGGCTCGATTCTTTAATCGCCTTATCGAAATTGCCGGTGATGCCGGTCATCGCCGCGAGAAACAGATTGCCGAACGAGTGACCGGTCAGTCCTTCGCCCTCGTGGAAGCGATAGCGAAAGAGATCGGTCACCATCGCTTCGTCGTTCGAGAGGGCGACGAGACAATTGCGGATGTCGCCCGGAGGTAGGATGCCGAGCTCTTTTTGCAGCCGTCCGGAACTCCCACCGTCGTCGGTGACCGTTACGACTGCAGTCAGATTACTCGTCGACCGTTTGAGCCCGCGCAATAACGTGGAGAGACCGGTCCCGCCGCCGATCGCCACGATCTTGTAACCGCCTCGCAAGCGCCGGTCGAGCAACGCATCGACGAGGCTGCCGCGTTCGTTCGGCGGTGCGACGGCGAGCACGATCGAGCGCATCCATTGCCGGATGCCGAGCACGATGAATGCGACGCCGGCAATCATCGACGCGTAGGAGATCCAGCCGAGCGAGATGCCGAAGTCGCTGAAGAAAGCGTCGATCGACTCGTTGATGTGGATCTGCGCGCCTTCTGCCACGAACCAGCGCCAGATGCCGTTGACCAGCAACAGCGCTCCGAGCGCCGCGAGCGCCAGCCAGCGCTTGATGCCGAGGCCCGGATAAAACCAGCGGGCCAGGTGCGTCACCCGACCGTTCATGCCGCTCCGAGTTCGCGTAGATCGCACCGCACGCAAATATCGGCTAGCCGAGCGAGATGTTTCGTGAGCCGTTCTGCGACGTAGACCGAGCGGTGCCGGCCGCCGGTACAGCCGATCGCAATCGTAAGCCGAGGCTTGCCTTCGCGCTCGTAGCGCGGTACGAGAAAGTCGACGAGCCCGAAGAGGTGCGCGAAGAAGGGCGCCGTGTCGGGCAGCGCCTCCAAGAACGCCGCTACGGCGGGATCGCGTCCGGTCAGCTCCTTGAGCTCGGGCACGTAGTTGGGATTGGTGAAGAAGCGTACGTCGAACACGAGATCGGCGTCGCTCGGGATGCCGTATTTAAAACCGAAGGCGACCACGCGGACGGCGAGGCGGTCGGCGCTGCGTTCGGCGAAGGCCTCGGCAATGCGCGCCTTGAGTTCGCCGTGCGTGAGCGACGAGGTGTCCCAGATCGCGGATGCGCGAGCGCGCATCGGCGCGAGCGCGTGCCGCTCGAACGCGATCGCGTCGGCCAGCGCACCGCCACCGGCCTCGCGCGGATGGCGTCGTCGAGTCTCGCTGTAGCGGCGCACGAGCGTGTCGTCGGTCGCATCGAGAAAGAGCACTTCGACGGCGATGCCTCGCTGCTCGAGTTCGTCGAGCGCGATCGATACGCGCCCGAAGGCGCCTTGCACGCGCGTGTCGAGCGACAACGCGACTCGTTCGATCCCCGCTCGCTCCGCCAGCGTAACGAGCTCGGGCACCAGCGCCGGAGGCAAGTTGTCCAGGCAGTAGAAGCCGAGATCCTCGAACGACTTCATCGCCTGCGTCTTGCCCGCGCCGGAGAGGCCGGTCACCATAACGAATCGCGAGAACGTCACAAGACTCGGCCGGAGTGCGCGCGCATGAACTTCTTTTCGCCCGAAAGGGTTAACGCCCTCATCCCAACGCTCGCTCCGTTGCTCGATGACTTGTGGGCGAAGCGGCGCGAGCTCGCCATCCGCCTGCTCGAACAAGACCCCGGCTTACGCGAAGTACGCGCCCGCGCGGGCGCGCCGACCGCCGAGCGACGCGGCGAATCACGCCGCACGACCGAACTCAAGGGCGACATCGTCCGCACGATCAACCGCATCGAAGGCTTCGGTTGCCTCGTCAAAGACATCGATCTCGGTTTACTGGACTTCCCATCGCTGCGTGAAGGGCGGCCGATCTATCTGTGCTGGAAAGCCGGCGAAGCCGGGGTGACGCATTGGCATGGAACGGACGAAACCTTCGCCGACCGCAAACGCCTCTAACGAAAGAGACCCCCGCCGGTGGGCAGAGGTCTCGTCATCATCGATGCGTCGGTTACGCCGTCGCTGCGACGGGCTCGACGCGAATGAAATCTTCGGCCAGCCCTTGGAGCCGCACGTCGCCGAATTCCACGGTATAGGCGCCGGCTTCAAAGCTGCGGACTTCGCCGATCTCGGCCACGGACGCGAGCTGCGGAATCTTGGAACGGATTTCGTCGGGCAGGCGGACTTTGTCGCCAACGTCGAGCGTGCCGTGCGAGAAGAGCGCTTCGAGTTCGTCCATCAGCATCGGTAGCGGAATGCCGTAACCTTCGCTGACTTGTTCGATCGTTTCCGTCTCGCTAATCGCGCAATTCGAGCAACCGCCAAGATGGAATTTCGCAAAGACGCGGCGCGCGCCGGCGTGCGTCTTAAAGGCGTTCTCGACGGTCATGTCTTTGTTGAAGTGGGCGCTCAAACGATGTCTCCTCAAGGATGCGCGACGCAGTTTTCGAGCGTTCGGCGTTATCCGCCAAGACCGCCTCGTCCCGCCCCAAGTTGCGCCGAGGCGGATGCGAAGGCCGCCTGTAAGCCGGATTCTGTACCGCCGAAGCGGCGGCAGCCATCTATCTGGGACGCACGTTGCCGGGCGCCTCGATGCGACGTAGCTCGTTCGGACGGGCCGTCCGCTCCCGCAGGCTCTTCGAGCGGTCTTGCTTCGCGTGGGGTTTACCCGAGCGCGCGTCACCGCGACGCTCCGTGAGCTCTTACCTCACGATTTCACCCTACCCCGCTTTCAACTACCTCTCTGGCGGGAAGTATCGTTTCTGTGGCACTTTCCTTCGAGTTACCCCGACAGGACGTTATCCTGCACGCTGCCCCGTGAAGCCCGGACTTTCCTCACGCCCCCCGGGCGCGCGACTGCCCGGCGACCTTCGCGCAAGGGAGTATACCAGATCGCCGGCTACGTCGCGAATTGCGGGACGACGGTGCGCGTGCGGCCGCGGCGTTCGATCGCGGCGGCATGTTCGCCGACCGGCACAACGTTGAAGATCTGCCGGTACGCTTCGAGCGCGCGGACCAGTAACGCCAGCTTCTTGTCTTTGGGCATCTGCATGGCGGGGAAAAAGGCGAGCGTTGCGACGTCTTGGCCGTCGAGAAAATCGAGCGGGTGCAGTAAGAGGGACGGAGCGATGCCGAGTGCGCGACAGGCGAGCAGCGCGGCTCGAAAATACGGAATGGCGAGCCATGGCGCGAAGGTTCCGAGATAGAGCAAATAACTGAAGTGGATCGGCACCTTGACGATCGGAAAGGTCGTCACGGGGATCTCGACGAGCGGTCGCAACGCGCCCAGATCCCATTGATACGTGCGCAGCGGCCGTAAACCGTCGGTCACGCTGCCGAACAGTTCCTTACGCTTCTCGCGTTCGGCCGGTTCCAGCTTCGCGGTCATGAAGTAATAGGCGCGCGCGAGCGGGCCGATGTACGTCGGAAACGTCGAGCAGTCGTAACGGTAACCGTGACGCGAGAGCGTTTCGAGCGTGGCTCGCGAGAGGCTGAAGCCCGGCCCTCGAAAGCCGACGGGACGAGAACCCGTGACGCGTTCGATCGCTTCGGTCGCGCTCGAAATTTCCGTATCGATTTGCTCCGGCGTATAGCGCTGCAGCCAGGGTTCGTGATGGAACGAATGGTTGCCGACTTCGTGGCCGGCGGCGGTGATCGATGCGAGCGCACGTGCGTTCTTCTCGAGCGCGGCGTCCTGACCCACGATGAAGACGGTAATGCGTTGTCCGAGGCGGGCCAAAATGTCGAGGAAGCGCGGCACCACCACGTCGAGGTACGACGGGAACGACTCCCAAGCCGGATCGCCATGCGTCTTCATGTACGACCATTCGTTGTCGAGATCGAGGGAAAGGCTCCCGAGCGGTTTCATGCGACTCCTGCAGCGCGCCGTGCGTCGATTGCGGCGAGGCCGCGTTCGACCAGCTGTAGCGTTTCGTTGACGTTGAGCGTGCCGTTGACGATGTGGGCCGAATTGAGCGTGTAGACGCCGGGAACGCTCGTCGCAACGGGCGGGAGGCGCTGCGAATACCCGAGCGTTGCGATCGGAAAGACGTGCCGTACGCGCGAGATGCGAAACGCATGGATGCGCTGGCGCGAGAAGTCGGGATACATCCGCTCCAGCGCCGCCACGAACGTCTCTTCCACCTCCGCGTCGCTTCGTTCGAATAAAGGGTCGTCTGGACGAACGTATTTCGGGAGATAGACGAGCGCGCGCCCGTTCCACGACGCGCGATCGACGACGTTCGACATGTCGATGACGGCCGAGAACGGTACCCATTCGTCCGTGAGGTTGGTAACGTAATACGGGCCGAGCGGGCGATCGAGGACGAGCGACGCGCAGACGATGCCGCCGTAGACTTTCGAGCCGAGCCGGTCGCGTTCGTCGTCGCTCAGTGCCGGGACGAGCGTTGCCGCCACCGGCGCCGGTACCGTCACGAGCGCATTCGCGAACGTGCGCGACGGCGCGCTCTCGAAGTCGATCCGAACGCCTTCAACCTCCGCCGCGATATGCGCCGCGCGTGCGCCTGGAACGAGCTCGACCCCGAGCGCTCGCAGGCGCGCGAGCAACGCGTCGAGGATGCGCGCGTAGCCGCCGGGCAGATAGCCAAAGCGTTCCGCGCCGAGTCCCGCGCGCCGCGCCGCATAGAGCCGGACGATGATCGCCCAAATGAAAGCCGCCGAGGCATCCTTGTAACGATCGCCCAGCTTTGCAAGCAATAACGGCCGCCAGATCTTTTCGAACGTCTTACGGCCCGAACGCGCGGTCAACCAGCGTTCGACCGACACGTGCTCGAGCGGCATGGGATCCGCGATCCGCGAGCCGCCCAAGATCGTGAGCCCCAGTCGCAGCTTATCGATCAAGCCGAGCGGCGGAAAGCGCAAGAAGTCGAGCGCATTATTCATCGGATGGAAGCGGCCGCCGGAATAGAAGCCGGTGCCGACCGACGACCAGCGCATCTCGCCCTCGAGACCGAGGTCGTCGAGCAGCGCGCGGACGTAGCGATCGGAATAGAGTGTGACGTGATAGTGACGGTCCCACGTAACGTCGCCGAGCCGCCAGGCATCGGCAAGTCCGCCGAACGCTTCGGCGCTCTCGAAGACGGTGACGCGTTCGCCCCGTTCCGCCAGACGAAGCGCCGTGGCAAGGCCGAGCATGCCGCCGCCGACGATCGCAAAAGCTTGCGACGCACGAGCGTGCTCCAAGTGGGACGGTTCGATCGTCGGAACGTTCATATAGCTCTCGCACGAAGAGGGGCGTCGTAGGCACGGATGCGAACGTACGTCCGGCCGCGGTACCCGGGGGCATAGCTCAGTTGGTAGAGCATCACGCTGGCAGCGTGAGGGTCAGGAGTTCGAGTCTCCTTGCCTCCACCATGACATTGGCGTCGATTGCATGCAAGCGCCATCGTCGCACCGCACGCTTACACGATGCCGGCGCGGATGGCGTGCACCGCCGCCTGCGTGCGCGCCGAAATGTTCAGTTTTGAAAAAATACGAGAGACGTGATTCTTCACCGTCTTTTCGCTGAGGTGCAGGCGCGCGCTGATCTGTTTGTTCGCGAGACCTTCGGCGATGAGCTTGAGCACTTCCCCTTCGCGCACCGAGAGTTCCATGATGTCGGTTTTCCCGTTGGCCTGATTGCGACGGCGCAATAATCCGCCGGCGACCCGTGGATCGACGTAGGACTGACCGCCGGCGACGGTTTTGACGGCCCGCACGAGTTCGGCGGGGGAAACGTCCTTGACGATATAGGCTTCCGCTCCGTTCGAGAGACAGCGCTGCATCATCTCGGGCGCCAAGTGCATCGAGAGCACGCAGATGCGCGCGTTCGGCAGCGCTTGGCTGCACGCACCGACCGATTGCGCGACGTCGGAGGGCTGTCCGTCGAGATCGACGACGACGAGGTCGGGTCGCAGGGCGGCCAGCAGCGTGCCGTCGGCAACGCGATAATCTCCGACGACGTCGAACGCGCCGTCGTCGGAGAAGATGCCGGAAAGCGCCTTCGCAAACAGTACCTGCGACTCGACGATGGCTAGACGAGGCGCTGCAAGCACGTCGATACCGGTGGCGTCATACGGACGGAACGTCGAAGTGAGCAAGTTCGTACATCCGTGCGCGAGTCTTCGGCGAACGCGTCCGTTCCCCGCCCGCAGAAGGCGCGAGCATGCGTGCTACCGTGCGATCACGGCTTCGGATAGCGCGCGTCCGTCGGCTGCCGGTCCCAGAACCGTGTCGGCTCCGAATGCCCCGGCGAGCGCGTTCCATGCCGGATCGTCACCGCGCGTGATGACGACGATTCGCGCGCGCGCCGTCGCGGCGCGTGCTCGCCGGATGGTTTCGAGCGGTCGCACGGCGCCGCGATCGAAGCACAGCACGATGGCGTCGGGGCGCACGCGCTTGAGCGTGCCGGCCGTCGCCTTGCCGCTCACCGGACGGAACCCGGCTTGGGCGAGAATCGACCGCAGAAAAGGCACGATCAAGCGTTGACGCTCGACGATGAGCGCGGTGTGGGTCCGTGCGGAAGACGTCGCTAGCATGATTACCGTTATGTATCGGCGGCACGATCGCGAACGCGAGCGCCGCTGCGCAGCGAACCCGGCGAGCGCACGAGACCGAGCAGCAGCCCGCCGGCATATCCGACGTGGACGAGCGGGAAGAATGCAAGCGAGCCCAAGGTCACGAGCGGTGGTTCGCCCGCCCGCCGAAGACGGATCGTGGCTGCCGCGTAAGCAGCGTAGAGCACGACGATCGCCCGACGCGAGGGCGAGAGCAGCAGCGCCACCGACGCGAGCAACGCGAACGGCGCGATGACGTGACGCGGCCGAACCGCACTGGGATACCGCTTTAACGTCTGCACGCGCCAGAACCCATAGCGCGCCCATTGCGCAATCGTGCCGAGCGGGCCGCGGGTCGCAATGCGGCCCGCACGCACGGGGATGCGCACGATGCGGCCGCCGGCGCGCCGGATACGTTCCGTCAGTTCGCAATCTTCGTTGATCGCGAATCGTTCGTCGAAGCCGCCCATTAGTTGCAGCACGCCCGGGCGCCAAGCGCCGAGGTAAACCGTGGATACGTCCACGGGCCGGTCGTATTCGCGGCGGAAGTCCGCGGGCCCGAGGCCCAGCGGATTGGAGTACAGGGCGACGCCGAGCGCGGCGCCGAATCCGATAACGTCGAGATGCGGCGTCGGTGCACCGCCCACGCACCATACGTCTTCCGCCAGCTCCGCGAACGCGCGCTCGATCGTCTCGAGGTAGTCCGGGGCATAGATCGTGTGCGCGTCGAGACGAACGATGACGTGCGACGGATCGGCGGCGCCTATTGCGGCGTTTAGAGCGCGCGGTATGGAGCGCACCGGCTCTCGCAGGAGCCGCCCCGCGATACCGCTAGCGGTTAACCAGCGTTCGAATAATGCGTCGCTCCCGTCAGTAGAGCCGTTATCGACGCCGATAACGTTAATGCGATCGTGCGGCAGCGTTTGCGCCGCAAGCGATGCTAACGTTGCGGGCAGGTGGCGCGCTTCGTTAAGAAACGGCACGACGCAGGTCACGAGAGGGAGCGGCATCTGAACACGGTCGGACATGCTAACGATACTATCGGCAGCGCGGTGCCGGGTGCGATCGCTCGAGTTCCGTTAGCGTCGCCGCGGATAGTGCACGTCGTGCAGCAGCTCCGGGGCGGCGGCGCCGAGACGCTCGTGCGCGGCCTGTGCGCTGGGCTCGTCCGCAGCGGTACCGACGTTACGGTCGCGTCGATCTATGACGACGGGCTGACGGGTGCTCAGCGCGCCGCGCTCGGATTCGCGGTCGTCGCGATCGGGCGGCGCGGACGCGGCGACGTCGCCTTCTTTGCGCGCTTGGTCGCCGCATTACGACGCCTGCGTCCCGACGTCGTCCACGCGCACCTTCACGCCGGAAAATACGCCGGGCGTTTCGCCGCGCTCGCCGCCGGCATACCGAACGTCGTGTTCACCGAACATGGCGAGGAGCCGGGCGGCATGCTCCGCGGGATGCTGGACCGCTTCCTCGCCCCGCATACTGTGCGCTACATCACGTTTGCAGAAGCGCAACGCGCCGCACTCGCCGCACGCGAAGGCGTGCCGCTCGAGCGCATCGCGGTCATCCCCAACGGCGTAGCGATGCCGCCGTATGCCGCGCGTGAGGCGCTGCGTGCGTCGCTCGGCATCCCTCCCGAGACGTTCGCCGCCTACGTGCCGGCGCGCCTTACGGCGCAAAAGGATCAAGCGCTCGCCATCCGGGCGTTCGCGCGGCGCTGGCGTCCGGACTCCCGGCGACGGCTCTATCTGGCCGGCACGGGCCCGGACGAGGCAGCGCTGCGTGCCCTCGCGACCCGGCTGGAGCTCGGCGACCGCATCGTCTTTCTCGGATATCGCGACGACGCGGCCGTGCTCGCGCGTGCGATGGATTTGTACCTGATGTCGTCCGTGTGGGAACGCATGCCGCTCGCGCTCGGCGAAGCGATGCTCGTAGGATTGCCCGTCGTAACGACGCCGTGGGACGGCGTGGCCGAATTCGTCCGGGACGGCGAAACGGGCTTCGTTGCGGACCGCCACGACGTCGATGCTCTGGCCGAGGCGCTCGGGCGGGCCGAAGACGCAACGTTGCTCGCAACCATCGCGGAACGAGCGCAGCGCTTTGCCGCGCGCCGCTTCGATCTCGAGCGCTGCGTAGCCGCGCACCAGGCGCTCTACGCGGACCTGACGCGGACGACCGCGTCGTGAGGCTCGCGTACGTTACGGCGCGGATGCCGTTTGCGTTCGCCGAGCAGTTCTTCGAACCGGAGATCGAGTCGCTCGGCCGGACGTTCGACGTAACGGTCATTCCGACGCGCGCTACCCGCCGGATGAACCGCTACCCGCAGCTGAGCGCGACGGCGCATTACCTCGGCGTGTACGACGCACGCGTATTGCGCCTGGCGGCGAGCGAGATCGCGCGCGCCCCCTTCGCGACGCTGCGGGCGTTTGCCGAGATCGCGCTGTCGCGCTGCGCGCTGCGCGCGCGAATCGTCAACCTCGCGCTGTTCCCCAAGGCGCTCGCCCTGGCGGCCGAACTACGCCGGCTGCGCATCGAGCACGTCCACGTCAATTGGATGACGAGTTCGGCAACGATCGTGTACGTCGCCTCGCGTTTGACCGGCATCCCCTTCAGTATTACTGCCCACCAGCACGACATTTTTTACGATAACTTGACCCTGGCGAAGGTCCGCGCGGCCCAGTTCGTGCGCGTCATATCGGCGCGAAACGGCGCGCACTTGCGCGCGCTCGTTCCGCCGGCACTGCGTGCCAAGTGCGTCGTCGTACATCTCGGCGTCGCCTTGCCGCGCGCGGCGGCCGTGCCCGAGTTGCGTACCGTGCCGCGAGTGCTCTGCGCCGCGCGTATGTGCGTCTGGAAAGGTCACCGCTATTTATTGCGCGCGCTCGACGAGTTGCGCGAACGCGGCGTCGACTTTCACTGCGATCTTGCGGGCGACGGCGAAATTGTCGCAGCCGTCGCACGCGACGTCGCGGCCCTGCACCTCGGCGATCGCGTTACGATGCTCGGCAACGTGCCCCACGCCCGGCTGGTCGCCGCGCTCGAAGGCGGCTCATACGACGTAGCGGTGCTCGCCAGCACCGAACGCGACGGCGAACACGAGGGCATCCCGGTCGCGCTGATGGAGGCGATGGCCGCCGGAACTCCCGTCGTCGCGACCAACACCGGCAGCATTCCGGAACTGGTCGACGACGGCGAAAGCGGGCTGCTCGTCCCGCAAGCCGATCCGGGCCGGCTTGCCGCCGCGCTCGAGCGGCTGCTCGCGGACGCGACCTTACGCCGGCGGCTCGGCGAGCGCGGCCGGGAGCGCGTCCAAGCCGGTTTCTCGACCGAAGCGACGACACGATCGCTCGTCGCTTTATTGTTAGGCTCGGCACCTTGGCAGATTGCCGATACCGAATGACGGGGGGACTTAGGTCCCTTCGATTGGGCCGATGGGGCGCTTCGCGCCGCACGGTGAATCACGCTATCGTGGAGACGATCATGAAATCGCTGCTAACCGCCGCTTTCCTCGTCGCCGTCGCCGCCGGTTCCGCCGGCGCGGCGAATGCACAAGCCTTGGAAGCGGGAGCGACGGCCGCAACGGCCTCGGGCCCGGCTACCTTCACCGCGCCGAGCAGCGCTTCAGGGGGCGTCATTCCGACGGTCGGCTCGAACTACCGGCTGCGCGCAGGCGACGAGGTGACGCTCAGCGTCTTCGGCGAGCAGGCGCTCTCGCCGCAGCAACCGCTGCGTATCCTGCCCGGCGGAGCCGTCGAGATTCCGCTGGTCGGCGAAGTCATCATCGGGGGACGCACGCCGAGCGAGGCCGGGCGCATCGTCGCTCGGCGTTTCGGGCGCTTCGTTCGCTCGCCTCGGGTGACGGTTGCGGTGTTCAGCGTCGCCCCGATCGAAACGCTCGTGCTCGGCAACGTCCGCGCACCGGGGAAGTACGTGCTGTCGCCGCCCGCCAAGCTCACCGACGTCATCGCCGCGGCCGGAGGCCTGGGCCCTACGGATGGAGATCTTCCGGTGGCGCGCATCCAGAGCCCAAGCGGCAACGTCTCGAGCGTCTCGTTGCAAAAGCTCTTACACGACGGCGACGTCTCGCTCAACGTGGCGGTGATGCCGGGCGACGAGATCTACGTTCCGTCGCCGAATCTCTTCGCCGTGCACGTGCTCGGCGCGGTCGACAAGCCGGGCGACGTGCAGTTACACGAAGGCGACGATCTGGCGATGGCGGTCGCGCGAGCCGGAACGAGCGCGAGTCAGAACCCCGACCTCAATCGCATAACGGTCACACGCGCGGGAGCCGATGGTAAAACGACGACGACGAGCGTCAACCTATACGACGTGATCAAGAGCGGCGACGTCTCCCGGGACCTGAAGCTGCAGAAAGGCGACCTCGTGTACGTACCGCAAGCTCGCCGCGGCGGCAGCGGCGTCGGCGATGCCTTGCTCTTCTTGCGTCACCTCGTGTTCTTCTAAGGCGATCGCATGACGAACCGCAACTCCGAAATCGCCCCGTTCACGCGCGTCGCGGCGCCTGCCGCCCCGTTCGAACCGAGCGGCTTCGCCCCGCCGCCAGGCCGCGACGTCGACCCCAGGCGTCTGTGGAAGGTCATCGTGCGGCGGCGACGGCTGCTGCTCGCAGTGTGGATCGGCTTCGCCCTCGCCGTAGCACTCTTCACGCTGCTGCAGCATAAAAAGTACACCACTCAAGTGAAGATGATCGCGGGCGCGACGAGCAGCAATAGTACGGCGCCGCAGCAAAACGATGCAGGCACGAATCTTCCGGTGCTCAACGCCTTGCTCGCGGCGACGGGCGTGCAAAGCTCTGCGACCTACGCGGAATTGATCCAGCAGGCTCCGGTCGCGCAGGGCGTCGCCCGGCAACTCGGCCTGGGCGTGTCGCCGGCGGAGCTCTTGCGGCACGTGCAAGTCAAGCCCGTGACGGACACCGCGATCCTCGGCATCGACGCCACCTGGAAGGATCCCGAGACGTCGGCGAAGATCGCTAACGCCTTCGCAAACACGTTCGTCGCTCGCGAACGCGATCTCGTCACGCATCAGGCGGACAGCGCCATCGCGTTCCTGCGGCGCGACCTCCCCGACGTCGAACGGAATATGCGCGACGCGCAAGACGCGCTATCGGCGTATCAAGAGCGTTCCGGCATCGCCGACCTCACCACGCAGACGCAGACGTCGGTCGCGGCGCTAGCGGCGCTCGATGCGAAGGAAAAGACCGCCGAAGTCGATGCCGCTCAAGCGCAGGCACAGCTCGGCGCCATCGAGCAGCAGTTAGCGCAAACGCCGGACTCCATCGTCGGAAGTCAGACCGTCGCGCAAAATCCCGTCGCGGGTCAGTTGCAGACGCAGATCTCGACGCTCAAAGTGCAGCTCGAAGCCGCGCGCCGTCAATACACCGATAGTTTTCCGGCGGTTATCGCACTACGCACGCAACTCGCCGCAGCGGAACGTCAGGCGCGCGCCCAGCCGTCGCAAATGGTGTCCGGAACGTCGAGCATTCCCAATCCCGTCTATCAGCAGCTGACGCAGACGGCCGCAACGCTGCAAGCCACGATCGCTTCGGCGCAATCGCAAATGGAAACGGTGCGCGCCCAAAAGGAAGCGGCGAAACCGCAACTCGATCGTCTGCCAAGTCAGACGCGGCGCATATCGGATCTCCAGCGCGAGGCGAAGGCGGCCGAAAGCGTCTATGAAGCGCTGCAGCGCAAATATCAGGATGCGCTCGTGTCGCGCACGACGGCTCTGAGCGACGTTTCCATCACCCAGACCGCGGATCCGGCCGTCTTCCGAGTTTCTCCCAACGCCCCGTTCAACATCGCGCTCGGCATCGTGCTCGGTCTCGGCTTCGCGCTTGCCGCCGTCTTCCTCACCGAGTTCGTCGACGACCGGTTCCGCAGCGAGGAAGACGTCAAGGAACGCCTCGGCTTACCCGTGCTCGCAACGATTCCGCTGGTCGATGCGAGCGACCGCGACGAGTGGGTCAAGCCGCTTTCGGTCGAGTCCTTCTATCAGCTGGTCGCCTCGCTGCGCTACTCGTCGGCGCATCCGCCGCGGACGATCGCGTTCACGAGCGCTTCGCAGGGAGACGGCAAATCGTCGGTCGTCGTGAACACGGCCGTCAGCCTCGCGCTCATGAACTCGCGCGTATTAATCATCGACGCAGATTTACGGCGTCCGACGATCCACGAGAAGATGGACCTGCGCAACGAACGAGGCGTCTCCGACGTCTTGGTCGGGATGGCACGTCTGCAAGACGCGATCGTTCCGACCGAGCACGCGCGCGTGTTCGTGCTGCCGAGCGGCCGGCCCGCGCCCAATCCCGTCGGATTGTTGCAAGGCGAAGCCTTCGACCGGCTGCTGCGTCAGGCACGCGAACAATTCGATTACGTGCTGGTCGACGCACCGGCACTGCGTTCGATCGTCGATGGCGTGGTGCTCGGCGTGAAGGCCGAAGGCACGGTGCTCGTCATCTCCGCCGCGCAATCCGATGCGCGCAGCGTGCGAGCGGCCATCGATAAATTGCGCGCCGTCGATGGAATCAATCTGCTCGGCGTTGTGCTCAACGCCACCCGGCCCGATCGTCGCGAGACCGCGACCAATTACTATCTCGGCGGCGGGCAAACGCTCGCGTTACCGCCGGAACCGACCGCCTGATGCACTCTCCGCGCGTGATCGGACGGCCGCGGCAGGCGGTGCGGCTCTATCTGATCGAGCCGCGGCGGCTCGTCGTCGAGGCGCTACGCCACGTCTTCGCGCTCGACTCGTCACTTGCGGTCGTCGGCGATGCACCCGACGTCGACCGCGGCCAGATCGCCGAGATCCGGCCCGACGTCATCGTGCTCGACGTCGACGAAGTGGAACGCACGATGGAAGAAGCGGTGGACTTGTGCGAGAGTGCATCGCCGCAAAGCCGTGTCTGCATCTTATCGGCCCAGCATCGTCCGCGCATCATGCAACGGGCGCTTGCGGCTAAAGCCGCCGCGTTCGTGCTCAAAGACACGTCGGCGAGCGGCATGATCGAGATTGTCCATTCGATCGCTCGGGGAGAGTATTACGCCGATCCGCGATTAGCCGGTGCGATGCTGCGGCGTCGGACGGGACGCACGTCCGATCAAAAAGAACTCTCCGGCCGGGAATTCGAGATCGTGCGCCTTATCGCGGACGGTCTCTCGAACCGTGAGATCGGCCAGCGCCTATCGCTATCGGAGAAAACCGTCAAGAACCACGTCAGCCACGTTCTCGCTAAACTCAAGGTCAACGCACGGTCGGGCATCGCCGTGTATGCCGTGCGCAACGGCATCGTCAGATAATTGTCGCGGCGCAACCCCCAGCTAAGAAAGGTCCCACGGTGCGTACGTACCTGATCGAACCGCAGACGGTATTCGTACCGTATCTGAGCCGCGTTCTCACGAGCGCCGGGCTCGATATCGTCGCGATCGGCCGCGACGTGGATCGCAAGGACATCAACACGCACGCTCCGGCGGCAGTGTTCGTCGACGTCGATTATTTCGAACGCGGCGGGCCGACGGCCATCTGTCACATTCGAGACGCCGCTCGCAAGGCGACCGTCATCGCGTTTTCCGAGTCGGAAGATCCGCTCTTCGCGGCCTCGTGCGTCATCTCGGGCGCGAGCGCGGTGTGTTCCAAGAACGATGTGGAAGAGACGCTCCTGCGCGCCGTCAAAGACGTGCTGGCTCGGATCGAGCGCGGCCTCGAGTGACGGCCCCAGGCTAGCGGCCCGTGATCTTCGCCGGACCCGCACCGCCGTCGCGCCGAACGCATACGGCCCTGTATGCGCTCGCTGCAGCATACGTCGCCCTGCTCGCCTGGAGCGCCGCCGGCATGCAAAACGCGTTCGGCGAGTGGCATCCCATAGCGCTCGTCGCACTCGCAGCGCTACCTCTAGCGATCTACCTTGCGCTGCGCGCACCGCTGATTTTCCCATTCGGCGCCTACGTCGCGCTCGTGCCGTTCGATTCGCTCCTGATGCTCTCGAGCGGAGCCACGATCACACGGCTGGTGGCGATGTTTGCCGGCGCTGCGCTGCTCGTGCGCATGATCGTCGTGCAACGCTTCGAGCGCCCGGGCCGCGCCTGGTTCGCCTGGCTCGCGTTCGTCGGATATACGTTCGTCTCGTTCCTGTGGACGCCGGACGCCGAAACGGCCGCAATCGTCTTCCAGCAGACGCTCTCGCTCTTTCTCATGCTAACGATCCTCGCGATGTATCCGGTCAGCGAACGCGAGTTCAAGGGGATGCTGGCCACGCTCGTCGTTAGCGGTGTTGGCGCGGCGCTGTATGCGGTGCAACTCTATCGCAGCGGAAGCGTCAATGGCGAGAACCGGCTCTCGCTGAGCACGTCGTCGGGGCTGACGGTCGATCCGAATTATTTCGCGACGAGCTTCGTGCTGCCGATCGCCTTTGCGCTCGCCGGCGCCTTTTATGCACGCAATCCGGCCCTTCGAGTCGCCTGCATCGTGGCGGCGCTAGTGACGACGGCGGGCAGCCTCGTCTCCGGTTCGCGCGGCGGTTTCATCGCCGTGCTGATCGTCTTCGCCTACTTCGTCATACGCAGTCGCCGGCGGCTTGCGGCCCTGGGCGTGGTGGCGTGCGGCCTGGCGCTAACCGCACTCTTCCCCTCGGTGTGGACGCGCTTCGTCAAGGATCCGTCCGCTGCGGGCTCGGGCAGCGGACGGACCTTTATTTGGCAGACCGGATTGCATTCGCTTGGGGAACATTGGTTCTTCGGCGGCGGGATCGGCTCGTTCCAGTCGTTCTACGACCGGGCCTTATTGCAGACGTTCCAGCCCGTCTTTCAAGGTTGGTCCCGTCCCAGCCACAGCATCGTCGTCGGCACGCTGACCGAGTACGGCGTCGTCGGGTTAGCGCTCGTCGCGTACGCGTGGTGGTCGACGTTCCGTCAGACGAACGCCGCGCGTTCCGGGCGCTACCGCGCGGTCGCGATCGCAAGCGAGGCGACGATTCTCGGGCTCTTCTCGCAGGCATTCTTCTTGGATACCGTGTTCATCAAATATTATTGGCTCGCGTATGCGCTTGCGTTGCTCGTCGCGCAGCTCGCGCGGCGGCTCGACCATGCGCGCTGACGGCACGAGCGTCAGCGTCGTCGTTCCCGCGTACAACGAGGAGACGCGCATCGCGGCGACGCTCGCGAGCATTTTCGCGCAAACGCAGCCGCCGCTTGAGATCGTCGTTATCGACGACGGATCGACCGATCGCACGGCGGAGATCGCCGCGCGCGCCGGCGTTCGCGTCGTATCGCAACCCAACGCCGGCATTTCGGCCGCACGCAATCGCGGTTTTGCCGAAAGCCGTGGCGATTATGTTGCCTTGCTCGATGCGGATGACCTATGGCTGCCCGAGCGCTTGGCCTGGTTCGCGCGCGCGCGGGATGCGGCGCCCGACGCCGCGTTTCACTTCGCCGACCATACGGTCGACGAACGCGGCGTACCCAACGCCCCATCGCACCTCTTCGCGACGAAGGCGTACCGGACGATGCCGCGCCGCAGCGTCTCAAATGGTATCGTCACGGTGCGCGGATGCGATTTGGCGCGCGCCCTTGCGAGCGGCAACTTCCTGGCCACCAGCACCATCGTCGTCCGTCGCGACCTGGTCGCACGCGGCGTCACGTTCGACGAGCGGCTCCCACTTCGCACGGCCGAGTATCAGCTCAGCGAGGACGTCGAATGGTATCTGCGCGTGCTGCGGCAGGCGGACGCGGCCGGGGTGGAACGTGTGCTGTCGCGCTACGTGCGCACGCCCGGTCGTCAGGCGAGCGCCCACGCGATCGTACGGCACGGCGACGTGATGCTGGGTGAATGGGTCGCTCGAACGCCGGAACGGTACGCCGATGGTACGGCGCTCGCGTTTAGGAGCGCGCGACGCGCGCAACAGCGGCATGTGACGTGGCTGCACGCCGGCAGCGCAGATTTTGTCAGCGCGCGCCGCGTTCTGGGCCGCGCCCAGCGCGAGCGCTACAGCGTACGCGACGCCTGCACGCTTGCGGCCCTGAGATGCGCCGACGTTCCGGCCGGCCGCGCTGCGCTGCACGCATTGCGCGCGGCGTGGCGCGGGACGCTGCGGCCGGCGTTGCGCGCCGCGACCGGCCGGATAGCGCGATAGAGCGCCGTACGTACGTCGCAGCGGCGGCCTACGCGCTGCTGCTGCTTGCAACCGCCTCGCAATTCGGCACGTGGACGGACGAAGAATACACGCTGGCCACGACCGCGCACGGAGCGGCGCATGCGTGGCGACGGGCGATCGATTTCGAAGTGCAAGCGCCGTTGTATTTCACGCTGCTCGGACTGTGGCGCAAACTCGACGGCGACGTTTGGTTTGCGCGAGCCTTTTCGATTCTCTCCGCTACGGCGCTGTTCGCGACGCTCCCCGGGCTGCTGCGGCGCGTCGTTCCTGGCCGCGACTCGTTTTGGGCGGCCGTCGCGATCGCGTTCAACCCGTTCGTCGTCTTCATGGCGCTCGATATTCGGCTGTACGCTTTCGCGCTGTTGCTCACGGCGATCGGCTTCATGGCCTTCGACGCAGGCTTCGCGTCGGGTGGAAGCGCGCGCGCGCGCCTAGCCTTCGTCGCAACCGGCGTCGTTGCGCTTTACACGCAATACTTTTTGGTTTTCGTTATGATCGGCTACGGCGTGGCGCTCGCGGCGCTGCGCCGCTGGCGGCGCTGCCGCGAATACGTGCTGGTCTCGTGCGCGATCGGCGTCGCGGCGCTTCCGCTACTCGCGATCCTGCACGCCCAAGTCGGTAAGTCCGGCGAAACGACCGCGACGGCCGCGCAACTGCTGCGGCAAACCGCCTTGCATCCATGGCTCGAGTTCGTGTTGCCCGCAGATCCGGCGCTCGACCGCTATGGCGGGCGCTACGTCTACGACGCGATCGCTCTGCTGCTGGCCGTGCTCGTGTGGCGGACCTCCCCGCGACTGACGCGCCGTTCGCTCGCGGCGCTGGTCTGCGCCGGGACGATTGAGGCGATTTTTATCGCGGTCGTGCTCGCGCTCCGCCTAGATCTCGAGCCGCGTCATTACGTCGCCCTGTTCGTTCCGCTCGTGCTGGCCGCGTACGGCGTCTATGCGGCAGTCGACACGAAGAACCGCATCGCCGGGCGCGTGCTCGCCGGGACGTATCTTGCGCTGACGGCCTTCGTTCTGGTGCGCCAATACCACGCCTTCGCGCAGATGGGCGATACCAAGCGCGTGGCGGCGTACCTCGCCGCGCATGCGCGGCCGGGCGCGATCGTAGCCGTATTCCCGGCGGATGCGTTGCCCGCGTACGCGCGCCAGTATCGCGGTACGGCACGACTCGTTCCGTTCCCGAAAGCGCTGCCGCCCGACCGCTTCGACGTCGACGCGATCGACGTGCGCGACGAAGCCGAAGCGACGGCCGCGTTCGCGCGTTTGCGTTACGCGCCGCAGCTATGGCTCGTCACGATGGGCAGCTGCGCCGACGGTCGCAAAGAGTACGGATGCGATCGCGTGTTGGCGGCGGTGCACGCCGGGGCCCGCATACGCGACGAGCAGCACTTCTATCTCGCAACGACGTACGACTTAGACGTCCGCCGACCGCCGAGCTCGCAGGCTCGCCGTTAGGCGCGAGCGCAAACGTGCCGGCACGTCGCTCGGCATGGGCACGAGAATCTCGCGTAGCGGCGTGCCGGAGAGACGCGCGAAGAACGTCACTTTCACGCAATAGGCCGCAACGTACGCAGCCGTATCGGCGAGCGCCGCGCCGCGTAAGCCGAACGGACCGATCGTCGCGAGGGTCAGCGCCGCACAGACGGCGAGCGTGATGCACTCGAGGCCGAGTAAGAGTCCCGGACGCCCTGCGCGCACGGAGATGAAGTACGACAACAGACCGTCGGCGCTATAGAGCACCATGCCGGGGAGCAGGAGACGCAGCACCGGGCCCGCTTCGGCAAAACGTGCGCCGTAGAGATGCACGATCAGCCACGGTCCTAGCGCCGCCAGCATCACGCCGCCGACGACTTGCAGCGCGACGATCGAGCGCACGAGCTGCGCGGTCAAGGCGGCCGCGGCGGCGCGATCGAGCGTCGCGACGCGCCCCGCCGACGACCATTGCAGCGCGCGGCTCACGCCCCACATCACTTCGCCCGTGGCAAGCGCCAGCGTGTAGATGCCGAGTTGCGCGGGTGCGAGCATCGCACCGACGATGAAGACGTCGACGCGTAGCGCGAGAAACGTGATCGTCGACGAGGCTGCCGCTTTCGCGCCGAAGTGCAGCTGCCGCGCGAGCAGCGATTGGGCCGGACCGCCTTCGGCCGCACCACGACCGCCCGGACCGAGCATCGCATCGACGCCGAAGGAACTCCAGAGCGCCGCCGCCACGTAGGTCGCAACCCAGGCGACCATCACCACGGCAAGCGGTGCGTGCACGATCGTAACCAGGGCGAGAACGAGCAGCGAACCGCCGCCCCCGATCGTGGCGGCATTCTTCACATTGATGCGCTCGACGCGATCGCAGAGTTGATAGACGACGCCGATTGCCTGCAGGTATAGCGTAAAGGGAAACGCGCAGGCTGCGTACAGAAACGCCGTTCGGGTGGAGTCCCCATGCCAAATGGCGAGCAAGGTCGCGGTGCCGAACGTCGCGGCCGCAGCGGCGAGCCGTAACGCGGCCCGCCAGACGTTACGCGCACTGCGGCGTTCGCTTCCCACTTGATACGCGACGGCCGCCTTGATGCCGTCGGCCGCGGTGACCGCGAAGGTCAGGACGATCGCGGCGAAACTCATCGTGCCCTTGCCGGCGGGTCCGAACGCGCGGGCAGTCGCAATGCCGGCTGCGATGCTCGCTCCCTGGCCGAACAGTAACGTCGCGAAGGTGTGCAAGGTCTTGCGCAACAAGCCGCTCGCGCCGGGGGCGGTCAACGGTCGCGCTTCGCGTTTACGCGGCCGAGTGAAATAGAAACTCGGCCGCCGTCTTGCAGATGATCAAGATGTCCATGAACACCGACCAGTTCTCGAGATAGAACAAGTCGTAGCTCAGGCGTTCGCCGATCGCGGACGTGTCGACGTTGCGACGCATGTGGATATGCGACCACCCGGTGATGCCGGGGTTCACGAGGTGCCGTTCCTCGTAGCGAGGTAGCATTTTCCGGAATTGCTCGACGTAGAACGGACGCTCGGGCCGCGGACCCACGATCGACATTTCCCCGCGCACGACGTTGAAGAGTTGCGGCAATTCGTCGAGGCTGGTCCGTCGCAGGACGCGGCCAACGCGGGTCGTGCGATCCTCGCCGCTGCGGGCCCAAACGGGCCCACTCTGCGTCTCGGCGTCGGAACGCATCGTACGAAACTTAACGATGCGGAAATGACGCCCCAAACGCCCGACGCGAACTTGACTGTAGAAGACGGGTCCGCCGGAGTCGACATACACGAGCGCGGCGATAACGAGCAGCGCGGGGGACAGCAGGGCGAGCGCCGGTACGGCGAGCGAGAGATCGAAGACCCGGCGCAGCGTGCGCGCGCCGGCCGTGCAGATGGCGAGGCTGCGCGGATAGAGTAAGGCGAGGCCGCCATCGCGGCGGACGGTGAAGTCGCACGCGTGCGGACGGATGCGTATCGGCGCGAACGCGAGTTTCATGCCGTGACTTTCGGTCACGCGAAGTAGAGCGGGCATGAGCTCCGCAGGCAGAGCTTCCGTTACGATGATTTCGTCGCAACCGCGATCGATCGCGGCACGCAGCCAACCGAGCTGGAGCAGATCGCCGCCCGGTGCGACGGTCGCGAGCTCGTCGTCGAAATCGTCGACCGCAAAGCGCGTGATCTCGTCGCGCGAAGTTAGCGACAGTTCGTTCGGTACCGCACGAACGCGCTCGCTTCCGCCGACGATGGCGATGCGTCGCGACGACGGCCGCACGACGTTGGCCCGCAGCGCGTGCACGAGGAAGCGCGACGCACCGACGCCGATTGCGGCGAAGCCGGTCGTCGCGGTGAGTAAGCCGCGGAAGGAATGCAAGGCGGGCAGCAGCACGAAGATCGCAAGCGACGGTGCCATCGCCATCGTGCACGCCGCCAGCGACGCATAAACTTCGTCCCGCGCGCTCGCGGAGAACGAGCGCCGGTACATGCCGATGCGCTCGAACAGTAAGAGCCAAAGCACGAGCGCGAATAAGAGCGCCTCGGCAGCCGACTCATTCGGTACGATTCCGGCAAACGAGCGCCCGACGAAGCTCTGCGCGGCGAATCCGGCGACGCATGCGACCGAAAGGTCGACGCCCATAAGGAGCATCGACCATGGGAGCGCATAACGGGCGGGATGCGGCCGGGGGCGCGAATGCGAAACGCCGCCGAGCGCCGAGTCGACGATCGTCGACTGCGAGATGCTCATGTGCCCGGCGATTGTATCACGGCGACGCGTTGCTCGCGTGTTCGAAATGTGCTAAGAACGTCCCGAACTCCGGACCCGGGCGGTTCTTCTCGTGAGGCATATGCGCTTGAACGGCACACTGGATAGTATCGGTTCCGGCCGTCGCGGCGTGAGCGTCGTCGTTCCGGCGTTCAACGAAGGCTTATCGATCGAAGCCGTTCTCGAGCGCGTCCTCGCAACCACGGCCGAGCTCGGCGCTCGCTACCACGTCGAGACGATCGTCGTCGACGACGGTTCGTCCGACGAAACGGCGGCGGTGCTCGCACGGCTGGCCGAGCGGCGGCCGGGCGCGTTCCGCATCGCGACGCACGAGCGCAACCGGGGGCTCGAGGCCGCCATCGTCACGGGCGTGCGAAGCGCACGGACGCCGGTCGTCGTCTTGCTCGACGCCGATCTGAGCTACGCGCCCGACATTGTAGAACCGCTCGTGCGTAAACTCGAGGAGAGCGGCGCCGGTGCTGCCCTCGCCTCGCCGTACATGCCGGGTGGTCGCGTCGCCAATGTCCCACGAATGCGGCTGATCGCGAGCCGGGTCGCCAACTGGTTGCTTGCCTTCTGCGTCGGGCGCACCCTGCACACATTCACCGGCATGGTGCGCGCCTACGATCGCGAGGCGCTCCTGCCCATCCTCGCGGCGCCGGCGGCCGGCGAATTCAATACCTGGATCGTGGCCCAAATGTTATCGGCCGGCCGCCCGGTCGTGGAGATACCTGCGGCGCTCGTCTGGCCGCGCGAGCGTTACGAAAGCGCCTCACGTCTTACCCTGGCCGCGCTGCGCAGACGATCGCGCCAAGTCTTAACATCGATCGTGGCACTACGGCGAGGATATCTTACGTTCGCGAAAAAGCGGGCCGGGAAACTCGAGGACTAAAGACCTACTACAACGGACGTTTAGCCCTTTGTGGCGTTTCGGTTCCAGCGCGTAGCATAGCAATACGTTCTCCCCGTCCTCGGAAAGGCACTTATGATCGTCAATCTGTACGTCGACCACATGATGGCGACGCCGCCGACCTCGTCTGAGGAAGTGTGGTCGCAAACCCGCGACCACAACAAGCTTTTTAGCGATGCTGCGAACCGCATTGGGATGACGCCCGCGGAATATCGGGAATTTCGCAATAGCCTGCTCGATGGTAAAGCAACGTACGTTCGCTTGCCGCACCGTCTCGACGCTATGAGCGGCAGCCGCCGCGGCTCCGTCTATGCGGTGCACAACGCCGTCATGCTGCAGCCGGTTATGGGCTGGCGCGTAGCGCTCGCCGACGGCAACGTCGTCTACGTGCCGCAAGCGTGCGGCAACATTTCGCTCCTGCGCCACGCCGCGATCGCCCACGTACCGAAACCGCAGCATGTTGCCTACGTGCCGCACCGCCGCAAGGCAGCGTTCGTTCCCGCGGTGGGACCAGCCCCAGAGACGCCCGTGTCGATGGTAGCTCCAGCAGCCGAAGCCCCGGCCACCGTCGCGCAGACCGCACCGGTAGCGGCCGCCGCACACGGCTTCTCACCGTTCCTGTTCGGCATCCCGGCCGTGGTCGGCGGCATCGTGGCCGGCGTCACGCACTCCAACACGCCGCCCGCGCCGCCCTGCAGTCAAGGTTCGAATCTCTTCGGTGCCTGTCAGAAGTAAAGGCTCGCGACACCGCTTACGACCGGACGATCCACAGCGCGTTGTCTTCTCGCATCGGATCGTCTGCGCGCGCCGCGTTAAGATTCGGAATCGCAAGGCCAATGTCGGGCGAGACGTTGTGCGGCGGCATCGCGAGTCGTTCTGCGATCCGCGTCCGTAACGCCGAGGAGGGTGCAAACAGAAATACCGTCGCCGCGTGGGACGGTTCGTGGCGCCTTGCTGCCTATCAGCAGCATTGGCGTGTCGGGCGCGAGATAGCGCGCCAGCACGAATGTATTAAACAGGCCCTCGGGAGCGTCGCTCGAGACGACGACGGCCTCCGCGTGAGCACGGACCACGGCGCCGACCGCGCTTTCGGATACGTGGTCGTTGTTGTCCCACCACTCTGCGTATTCGCGGTCGAGCGCGGCTGCGCCGAGTCCAGCGCCGGCGATCACAACGAAGCCGCATACCGCCAGCCGCCGCACGGCAAGACGTTGCGAGTTCGCCGCCGTTGCGAGAGCGAAGGCGACCGCCATTTGCAGGCCGATCCACGTCGTCATCTGATACCGGGTCACGAGCGAGAAGTGTGCGTGGTGCCACGCATCCAGTACCGCCAGCGGAACGCTCGTTGCCAGGACGGTCGCAATGGTCAGTCGCGCCGCCCGCGAACGTCGCGCCTCACGGACCGCCATCGCACACGCCAGCAGCGCGAGCGATAACAGCGGCAACAGCACGACGGCGAGCGCCCGATGCGCGTATTCGGTATCGAAGAACACGGCGCCGATATTAAAAAGCCACTTCGCGAGCGTCTCGCTCGCACCGTAGCGACTCGACGCCCACGCCACGCCCGCCGAAGCCCGACTCGACGCATGTGCGGCTTGCAACGCCCAAGGAGCATACGCGACTGCCGCAGCGACGGCGGCTGTGAGATAGCCTCGCATGGCGGCGCGACGCTGCGGGTCGCATAGGACCACGGCGCCCTGTGCGACGACGAGGCAGGCGAGGGTTGGATTGGTATACAGGGCCGCTGCGGCCGCACAGCCGTAGGCCGCAAACCGGCCCGGCGAGGGCAGCTCGAGCCCTCGCAGAAGTAACCACGCCGTCAGCAGCGTCACATCGGCCACGAGCACGTACTCGCGGAACTGTTGCGAAAAGCGGATCGCGACCGGCGACAGCGCGACGAGCGCCGCCAACATCGGGCCGCCGCCGGCACCGCCGAGCCGCCGGCCAACGAAGAAAGCGAGCGCGATGCCGGCAATGCCGAGCACCGCCGAAAACGCGCGCATCGCGATCACGCCGTCGCCGGCGACGGACGTCCACCCATACGCGGCCATGTAGTAGAGCGGGCCGCGCTGAGGCTCTTCGCGGAGCGAAGCGGCCGTCGCGGACAGACCGCGGTCGCTGCGCCCTTGTAACGCCAAGAGCGCAGACGCACGGTGCAGCCGCCCGTCGAATGTCGCGAACAGATCGTCTTGCAGATGTCCGTACACGCGCAGCGCCGAAAACGTCTCGTCCGTCCAGAACGTCTTCCGGTCGAGAGCGTCGAAGCGCGCCACGACGCCTGCAATAATGGCGACCAGCGCAACGGCGCGTACGATGCGAGCGATCATCTCAACGATCCATCGGACGTGCTGCGACGCTCGTTGAGTTAGCGGCTCGCATGGAGCCGCAGATACGCCGCTATGGTGGAGATGAGGAGGCTCGAACTCCTGACATCCGACTTGCAAAGCCGGCGCTCTACCAACTGAGCTACATCCCCATCCGCGACCCCGCCTTGCGGCCCCGAGCGATGGTGGGCCATCCTGGTCTCGAACCAGGGACCTCATGCTTATCAAGCATGCGCTCTAACCAACTGAGCTAATGGCCCGTCTCGCCGCGCGACTGAAGCGGGTTCGTCGCTCGTAAAAACGACCCTGCCGTGGCGCGCACGAGCGTACACGTCAAGCGTACACGTCATATGAGGGCGATGTACTTCTTGAGGACTTCGTCGTCTTTCTTGGCTTGATCGAGCGCCATGTCGCGCAGCACGTTGAGCTCGCGCATTTGCTCCGAGCGGCGTTCGGTCGCTGCATTGAAGGCGGCTTTCATGGCGTCCAGGCGCGCCTGCATCTCCTGTTGACGAGACTGCTGTACGAGCATTACGACTTCGGCTCGCCGCCCGAACGCTTCTGCCAGGGTTGCTACGGTATCCGGAACGCTCTCGGCCGTAACGTCGAGCGCCGCGGCATCGGAATTCACCGCTTGCGCGTCCGGACGCGCGATGCGTTCGCGGCGGCATCGACGCCATTGCGAACGGCGGAGACGGGCGGCAAGTTATTCGCCGCCCGCCGACTTGATGAATTCCTTAACGATCTTGTCGTCTGCTTCGCGTTGTTTCATCGCTACGTCGCGCAGCGAATTCACTTCACGCATCTGCTCGGACTTCTCGTCTTCCACGTCGTTGAATTGTTGGCTTTGGATTTGCATGTCGGCCTGATGGCGCAGCTCCTCGCCCTGCATTCCGAGATTGAAGAGTTCGTAGGCGCGGTTCATCTGTTGTGAGATCGGAATCGTCGGGTCGGTACCCGGCGAGAGGTTTCCGCCGCCGCTAGGTCCGCCGCCCGCGGCCAATCCGCCGATGCCGCCGGCCGCTGCGCCGAGCGGACCGCCGGTCATGAAACCGGTCGCCGCACCCGCTAACCCGTTAACAAGTGTCCCCAAGAAGTTACCCATGTACGGTCTCCTGTCGGTGATGAAGTAAGATCAGCCGCGAGAGACGTCGTCGAACACGTCGCCCGCTTCCAAGAGGTCTCCGCGGCCGGCGTCTGCGACGCTGCCTGCATCGCCCGCGACTCGCGCGAGCATGGCCCACGAGCGCAATGGCGTAAAGCCGCCGGAACCAGGCGCCGTCGTGGCGGACTCGGTCAGCGACGGCGGTGGTGCGGCCGGAGCCGAGAGCAGCGCTGCCTCTGTAACGGGCGCTACGAATGCCGTTGCACCTGCGCCCGCGGGAGCCGACGAACGGGCATCCCATAGAGGCTGACGGCCGGGTGCCCCTGCCAAGGCCGCCTCGTGTCGCAGGACCGAGTCCGCATATCCGAGCGTCCGTCCATCGGCCCAGGTCGTCCGCGTGCCCGTCGCGTCGGGGCGTCCCGTGTTGTAGGCCGACAGAGGCGTGCACGTCCCCATGGTACGCGCGCAGATCGTCCGCGAGGATTTGCGCCGCCATCGCGGCGTTGCGACCCGGATCCATCGCCGCGGGCGGTCGTGCGAACGCCCACGACCGGTCGTCGATTTGGAACACACCGCGTCCGTGACCCCCGTCGCCGACCACGTTGCGGCCCGAAGTGGCGCCGGGCCCGCCCGTCTCTTGCGCAGCGACGGCCGCGAGCAATGCGGGGTCCAGACCGTGCGCGCGAGCGGCCGCGAAAATTTCGGCGCCGTACCTGACGCCACCAAGTGGATTCATCGATCGCCCTCCGGCCACCGTATCGCGACCCGGCTCGCGTTTGACAAGGCGTATCACGCGACGTATGATCGTGCGGTTGTCCTAGGGGCAGTAAGGGACGAATCGGAACAGCCGGATGAAGGTTTCTCGTACCAACGTCGACGTTGCCGGCGTCCTTCACGCCGGTCATACCATTCAACTGCGCGAAACGCTCGCGTTGCCCGACTTCGCGTCATACCGCTTTCCGGATCCCGTCTTGGCCGAACTCACCCTGCGGCGCGCCGGCGGCGGCCTCGAGGCGAGAGGCTCCCTCAGCGGCACAGCCGAGGCTTCCTGTGCACGCTGTCTCGAGACAACGTCCGTTCCGCTCGACCTGCAACTCGACGAACGCTTCGAGCCGGCGGCCGGGGCGGATCCCTTAGCCGAGAGCAACGTGCTTCACGGCGCGGAACTCGACATTCTCGATCTCGTGCGACAGGCGATCGACTCGGCACTTCCGATGGTCGTCCTGTGTAGCGAGGAATGCCCCGGACTTTGCTCGACCTGTGGCCAAAGAGGCGGCTGCGGCCATCAATCGGAGTAAGCAATCATGGCAAATCCCAAATGGAAGACCCCGCGTTCGAAGACGCGTAGCCGCCGCGCGGCGAACTGGAAGCTCGCGGACGTCACGGTCGTCGAGTGTTCGCAGTGCCGCCAGCCGAAGCGGCCACATTTCGTATGTGCGAACTGCGGGTTCTACGACGGCCGTCAGGTGATCGCCGTCGAGGAAGAACGCGCCGGCCAGACGCATCAGTAAGCTGCCACAACGCGCCGCCGACTCGTACGGCGCGCGGATCACGGGCGTCGGCCACTACGTTCCGGAGCGCGTGATGAGCAACGCCGACTTCGAGCGCATACTCGACACGTCGGACGAGTGGATCGTTACTCGGACGGGGATGCGCGAGCGCCGCTACGCGGCTGCCGACGAAGCCTCGAGCGATATGAGCACGCACGCCGCACGGCATGCACTCGAACGCGCGGGTCTGCAAGCCGGCGAAATCGACTGCTACATCGTAGCGACCGTGACGCCGGATTACCAATTTCCGGCAACGGCGTGCATCGTCGCGGCTAACCTCGGCGCGATCGGCCGCCCGGCCTTCGATATGGAGATCGCGTGCAGCGGCTTCATCTATGGTCTCCCGCTGGCATCGAGTTTGGTGCGCTCCGGCGTCTTTCGCCGGGTGATGCTGATCGGGGTCGAAACGCTCTCGCGCGTCACCAATATGACCGACCGCGGTACGGCGATTCTCTTCGGTGACGGTGCGGGTGCCACGATCGTGGAACGCACGGACGCGGGCGACGACTCGTTCCTCATGTGCGAACTCGGCGCCGACGGACGCAATCCTGAATTACTGTGTATTCCTGGAGGCGGTTCGCGCCATCCGTGGACGCCCGAGCGCATCGCGCTTCAGCAAGACAAGCTCCAGATGAACGGCCGCGAGATTTACCGGTATGCCGTCAATAAGATGGTCGAGACGTCGCGCGTCGTGCTGGAGCGTGCCGGCCTAACGACCGACGATATCGACGTCGTCATACCGCATCAGGCCAACGCCCGCATCATCGAAGCTGCCGCCAAGCGGCTCAATATCGCGCGCTCGAAGATCGTGATGAACATCGATCGGTTCGGCAACACTTCGGCCGCGTCGATTCCCATCGCGCTGTCGGAAACGATCGAGCGCGGTACGTTACGCAATAACGATCATATTCTGTTTACCGGCTTCGGCGGCGGGCTGTCGTGGGGCTCGGTCGCCTGGCGCTGGAGCGCCTGACGGTGCGTCTGGGCGCGATCTTTCCCGGACAAGGCTCGCAAGCCGTCGGCATGGGCGGCGCGCTCGTCGAACGCTACGATGTCGCACGCGACTTGTTCGCTCGCGCCGCACGCCTTCTCGAGTACGACTTACTCGCAATCTTGCGTGACGGTCCGGACGAGAAGTTGCGCGAGACGCGCTACAGCCAACCTGCAATTTTCGTCCTGAACTACGCGCTGGCTCGCGCCGCTGGTGACGATCTGCCCGTCGTCGCGTCGGCGGGCCATTCGTTTAGCGAATTTTGCAGCCTAACGCTCGCCGGCGCGCTCGACTTCGAAGACGCGCTCGCGCTCGTCCACGAGCGCGGTCTTGCCATGCACGAGGCCGCGAATGCGGCGCCGGGCGCCATGGTCGCGGTTTTAGGACTTCCCGAATCCGACGTTCGTGCCGCCGTCGGTGAAGCACGCGCCGCCGGCCGGGTTCGGCTCGCGAACTTCAACGCACCGACTCAAATCGTCATCAGCGGCGACCGCGCGGCCGTCGACCGGGCTGCGTCGCTAACCGCCGGAGCCGGTGCCAAACGCGTCGTGCCGCTCAACGTCGCGGGCGCATGGCACAGCGAGTTGATGGAAGCCGCTCGCGAGCGCTTCGCACCGTTCGTCGCGGGCGCCGCCTTGCGGCTCCCGCGCTTTCCGATCGTCTCGAACGTCGACGGCGAAGTGTATCGCGACGTGGCGCATATTCGGCGCAACCTCACCCGTTCGGTGACGGACGAAGTGCGCTGGCACGACGCGGCTCTGCGGTTGCTCGAGGAACGTCTCGATCTGGTCGTTGAGTTCGGTGGTTCGGCCGTGCTCGCGCCGCTCTGGAAGCGCTTACCCGATGCCGTCCCCGCCTCGCACGTCGGCGACGAGCGCGGCGTCGAGGGCCTTCGCGCCAAGCTGGCTGGGGCGGCATGACGGAAGGGCTCGCCGGTTCGGTCGCGCTCGTGACCGGTGCAAGCCGTGGCATCGGCCGGGCGATCGCGCTCGCATTCGCGCGCGCCGGCGCGGACGTCGCCATGACCGGACGCGACCCGGCTGCGCTCGGCGAGGCGGCGGCTGCCGTGCGCGCAGAGCGCCCGGGCGCCCGAGCGCTAGAGTTGCTCCTCGACGTCACGGACGCACTGGCGGTCGAGGCTGCCGTCGTTCGGACGTCGGCAGAACTCGGGCGGCTGGATCACGCCGTCGCGAACGCCGGCCAGGCGATCGATGGCCTCATCGCGCGGCTTAAAGACGACGACCTAGAACGCATGCTGGACGTCAACCTGAAGTCAGCCTTCCACCTGGCTCGCTCCGTCGTGCGTCCGATGATGAAGCAGCGCTCGGGGTCGCTCGTTTTCGTTTCGAGCATCGTCGGGGTTGCGGGCAACGCCGGCCAGTCGGCGTATGCCGCCTCGAAAGCCGGCTTGCTCGGACTGACGAAGTCGTTAGCGAAGGAATTGGGCTCGCGGAACGTAAGAGTCAACGCCGTCGCGCCGGGCATCATCGAGACCGCGATGACGCAATCGATGCCCGAAAAAGCGCGTGCCCATTATCTTGCCACGATTCCGCTCGGCCGGGCGGGCGTTCCGGAAGACGTCGGCGGCGTCGTGGCTTTTCTCTGCTCCGACGCCGCGCGCTACGTAACCGGCCAAACGATCGTGGTCGACGGCGGTTTTCTCACGTGACGGCGCGCGAGCGCACGTAGGAGATTCATGGCAGATATGGTTAGCACGACCTTCGATAAGGTCAAAAAGATCATCGTCGAGCAGCTCGGCGTCGACGAGGCGGAGGTCACGCCGGAGGCGTCGATTACGGACGATCTTGGCGCCGATTCGCTCGACCAAGTCGAACTCGTGATGGCGTTCGAGACCGAGTTCAACATCGACATCCCCGACGAAGAAGCGGAAAAGATCAAGACCGTCGGCGACGCGGTCCGCAAGATCGAAGAGACCGCTCCGAAGGCGTGATTTGCTCGAAGCGCTAGGCGAACGTCTTTCCGCCATCTTCCAACGGCTTGGAAGTGGCGGCCGGCTTACCGAAGCCGACGTCACGAGCGTGGCGCGGGAAGTTCGCATCGCGCTGCTCGAGGCCGACGTCAATCTCGGCGTCGCCAAAGACTTCGTCACGGCGATCAAGGAGCGAGCGGTCGGCAGCGACGTGCTCGCGTCGCTGACGCCGGCGCAGTCGGTCGTCAAGATCGTCCACGACGAACTGGTCGCGCTGATGGGCGGCGCGCAGGCGCGTCTGCAGTTCGCCGACGCGCCGCCGACCGTGATCATGCTTGTGGGCTTGCAGGGCTCTGGTAAGACGACCCACGCCGGCAAGCTCGCGCTCCGGCTCAAGGAGCAGGGCCGTCGTACGTTACTCGTCGCAGCCGACGTCTATCGTCCGGCCGCAATAACGCAGCTGCAGGCGCTCGGCAAGCAAATCGACCTGCCGGTGTACGCCGACGCGTCGAACGATCCGGTCGCGATCGCGCGCGCGGGTGTAGGGGAAGCCAAGCGCCTGGGCATTCCGACCGTCATCGTCGACACCGCCGGTCGATTACAGATCGACGAGCAACTCATGGAAGAGCTCGAGCGAATCAAGGCGGCCACGAGTCCCTCCGAGATTCTCTTCGTCGCCGACGCGATGACGGGTCAGGAAGCGACGAACGTCGCCAAGACTTTTAACGAACGCTTGGGCATTACGGGCGTCGTGCTGACCAAGATGGATGGCGACGCGCGCGGCGGCGCGGCGTTATCGATTTACAAGATTACGGGCGCGCCGATTAAATTCGTCGGCGTCGGCGAAAAGCTCGCGGCGCTCGAGCCGTTCTATCCGGACCGGCTCGCCTCGCGAATTCTCGGCATGGGCGACGTCATGACGCTCATCGAGAAAACGCAGAGCGTCTACTCGCTCGAGCAAGCTAAAGAACTCGAAGCGAAGTTTCGCAAGAACGAGTTCACGCTCGACGACTTTCTCGCGCAATTGCGTCAGATGCGCAAGATGGGCTCGATGACCGATCTCATGAAGATGATTCCGGGCGTCTCGAAGATGTTGCCCAAAGAGTTCGAGATCGACGAACGCGACGTCAGCCGCGTCGAAGCCATTATCTGCTCGATGACACGCGCCGAACGGCGCCGTCCGGAAATCCTCAATGCTTCGCGCCGGCGCCGCATCGCGCTCGGCAGCGGGACGCAAGTCGCCGACATCAATCGGCTCGTCAAACAATTCGAAGCTTCGCGTTCGATGATGAAGCAGCTCGGTTCGGGCGGCGCAGGACGCCGTCCGCGGCTGCCCGCCGCCGGGCGAAGCCGTTGACCCCTACGTATTCCCGCGCGCCCGTCGGCGCAGCGGGCACCCGCACGAGATGAAAGAGCATACGCAATAATGGTCAAGATCCGATTGCGCCGCATGGGCGCGAAAAAACAGCCGACGTACCGCTTCGTGATCACCGACGCCCGCTCGCCGCGCGACGGCCGCTTCATCGAAATCGTCGGTCACTATAACCCGCGTTCCGAACCCAAGACGGTCGTCGTCGACGAGGAAAAGGTTAAGTCGTGGCTCGCCAAGGGCGCACAACCGTCCGATCCGGTTCGCCGGCTGCTCGCGGCGAAGGGGCTCGTCGAGCGTGGCTACGTTCCGGAAAGCAAGCGCAAACCGAAGTCCGCGAGCGAGTGACGTGAGCGCTTTCGACGACGAGTTCGGCCTCTTCGGCGACGAAGCGGGCGAAGAAGAGGAACGCCGCTCCACGCTCGGAGCACGCACCATTGCCTCGGGCGAAATCAGCGACGATATCGAGCCGGAGGACGACCGCCCGCGCCGCCGCATGCGCTCCGCCGGCACCGCCGCAGTCGAGCCACGCGACGGCGATGGCGACGCGGGACGCTATCCGCGTCGCCGCACGCCCGTCAAACGCGACCCGCTGCCGGCTGACATCGCCCATCCACGGGCCGTCGAATTGCTGACCTTCCTCGCCAAAAAGCTGGTCAGCAAACCTGAGGCGGTTATCGTGGAGCTGCATCCAGACCCGCGCGGCGCAATACTCGAATTGGAAGTCGATCCGGACGATCTCGGTAAAGTCATCGGCCGTGGCGGCCGCGTCGCGCAAGCGTTGCGAACGATCGTGCGCGCCGGAGCCGAAGGCCGAGTCACGATCGACATCGTGGACTCGGACGAACCCGACGACAACGAGGATGAAGCCGTCGCTGTAGCGGCCGACGGCTCGAGCGAAACGGCATAGCGATCGTGCCGGCGCGCGTCGTCGCGGGCCGGCTGACGGGCGTATTCGGCATCCGTGGTGAGTTGAAGTGCATCCCAACCGCAGGTCCCGAGACCTTCGCCGCCGGCCGGCGCTACACGTTCGCGACGCGCGTGGGCTCGGGAGAGGTGTTTTGCACGGCCGTGCGACGACATCATACGCGGCTGCTGTTAGCCTTTGAAGGCATCGATACGCCCGAAAGCGCGCGAGCGCTCGTGGGCGCGGAACTTTTCGTCGAGCGCACCGCGGAGACGCTCGAGTCCGGCGAGTTCCTGGACGCGGATCTGATCGGGGCGGCGGTGTGCGACGAAGCCGGCATCGAGTTAGCCCGGGTCGTCGGCGTTCGGCATTTGCCGGCCGGCGATTATCTCGTCGTCGATCCGGGCGAAGCGCTCGTCCCGCTCGTGCGCGCGTTCGTGCGCGACATCGATCTCGACGCCCGTCGCATCGTCATGGCGCTTCCGCAGGGGTTGCTCGAGCCGTAACGCTTAGCAGGCCTATGAAAAGTGTCGCCGCCACCTTTTCGCAGGCCGGTTAGTGCGGCGGCGGGGTCGCAGCCGTCGGCGCGGCGCCGGGGGGACTGGACGCCACGGCTGAGGCGGACGGGGACGGTGCCGGTGATGCCTTGCCTTTGTGCCGGCGCTTGAGCGCCTTCGAGATATCGATCCGGCCATTGCTGCCGATCGGCTCGGCGGAGGGCGGCGGAGGCGGCGGCGCATCGAGTTGGGCGAAGCCGCGGCCGGCATGATGGACGATAGCATCGCGCAGCGTCGGAACGGGTCCGATCGCGTCGGCGTAGGTACGCGCGAAGGCGGTCGTGCTAAAGACGATGCTGCCGGAGCGTGTGGAGACCACCTGTTCGACGAGCGACATCTCGCTACCGAGCGGCGTCAGGAAGCCGGTCAGATAATAATCGGCGCCTTCTTTTTGGGCGGCGACGAGATAGTCGGTTCGCTGCGTGCCCGGCGTGTACGGCCGTACGACGACGCCCCCGAGCGACGCGAGATCGGAGCCGATCGCGGTCGCGAGATTCTCGCCGACGCCTTTGGGCACGTTGCCGGTTGCCGTTAGCGGATAGACGACGACGACCGGGGCGTCCGGGACATCGTTGATCGCGCCGAGCAGCGGCAACGCGGCGACGAACGCGACGATGACGGCCCCCATGGAAAACCTCACGGGAACCGTTTCGCCCATTGAGCGCTGAACTCTGCGCCGAAGAGAAAGATCGTAGCCATGTAGTAGAACCAAATGAGCAGCAGCGCGAACGCTGCGAGTGCGCCGTAGACGTGGGCGTAGTTGACGTGGGTCGAGTAGATGGCAAAGGCGATCTGCGCGATTTCCCAGGCGGCCGTGAAGACGAGCGCGCCCGGGATGCCGAATCGTACGTCGATCCGCCGGTTGGGCAGATAGACATAGAGCGCCGTTGCAATAACGAAGATGAGGACGACGCTCGTTCCGTATCCGATAATTTGCGACCAGGCCACCGCCTCGCGAAAGCCGCCGGTGCTTACCACGAACGAAATGGCGAGCGGGACCGCGGTGGCGAAAAAGAACGCAACGCCGAGCGACGGCACCATGATCAGGGCCACGGCGATGTCTTTGATGAACGCACGGCCTTCGGGTACGTCGAACGCGCGATTGAGCGAGTATGCCAAACTTTGGAACAAATTCTTGGCCGACCACGCGAGCGCTACCAGCGCGAGTGCGCCCGATACGCCGCGAAAGGCGACGGCCTGGCGTAGGTTGTCGGCGAGCAGTTCTTGCACGTTCGGCGCGAGCGAATGGAACAAGGACATGGCGTACGCTTGGCCCTGCGCGTCACCGTAGATGAATCCTAGGGCGGCGACGATCAGGATTGCGAGCGGAAAGACGGCGAAAATCGCGTTGAAGGCCAGGGCTTGTGCGAAGAACGCGCAGCCATCGCTCGAAAAGCGCAGGCCGGCGCACCGCACCACTTCGATGAAAGCGCGAATGCCGCGGTGATCGTCCCCGCCGCCGTTCCCGTCAGCGTGATCGTCGATGGCCGCTTGGTCGCGGCTTCCCACGCGGCCGTGCTCGAACGCGGCGTCGTCATGGCCCCGCTCGACCCCTACGTCCGCACGTTTGCCGCGCGCATCGTCAACGAGCGCGCCGGGCGCATCGTCGTCGAGCGGCCGGGATACGTCCTCGTATTTCACGTCGGAACGGCGGTAGCCGAAGCCGGGCGCGCCTCGGCGCAGTTGCCCATCGCGCCGTACCTGCGCGCCGGATACGCCTATATCCCGCTCGCCGCCGTCGGACGACTGCTCGGCGCGACGGTCACGTATCGCGCGCACTTCCATGCGCTCGACCTGCGCTTCCCGGCAGCCCAGCCGCTGGCCACGGCGCCAGCTTACGTCGCGCCGCAAACCGCCGTCTCGCCGGGTCCCACGTTTGCGCCCACGTCGACGCCGCAGCCGGTCGAAACGCTGCGCGGCATTCCGAAGCCCCGCCGTACGCCGCTTGAAGCCGGTCCCGCAGATCCCGCCCGCTCGTTCCGGCAGGTATGTGCGGCACGCGGTAAAACTGCGTAGCCTTCTCGACCGGTGAGCGTGATTTGATGACGTCTTCGAAATTCGGCTGGAGCGCCGCCCTCTTTTTCGTCGCCGCGACAACGTTCGCCGCATGCAGCGGTACGCAGTCAGTGCCGGTCGGCGGTTTTCCGCCCGGCGGTGGCAGCCCGATACCGACGCCGAGCGGCGCAGCGACCCCCACGCCGACGCCGGGAGGCGGTGGTGCGACGCCCACGCCGACGCCTGTCGGTACGGCGACGCCTACACTCGCTCCGACCTCGACTCCGACTCCGACCGCGACACCGACTTCCGTGGCTTGCGCTAACGGCGTGGGACGCGTCGACCCGGGAACAGGCGGAATCCGTCTCACCGGACCGGCCCAAACCGTCAACGTGCCTTGCTTCCTCGACCGGCCCGGCAATAACGTCACGATCACCGCCGCCGTGCCACCCAACGACGGCGCGACATATCCCGGCGGAAACCCAGTTACGATCACTTCGAGCACCGATCGGTCTCCGATTGCCTTCACGCCGACCGGAGTGACCGGTATCATTATCGGCTATGTCGGTCTGACACCGACGAACACCGTCGTGTTCGCCTGCAACAATCCCGGCCAGCCGCCCTGCGGTACCGGCACTAACCCCGGCGGGCTCTACATTCAGTCGAATGTGACGAACGTCGACTTCATTTTAGCGGGACACACCTACGCGTATCAAGTGTACGCCGTGATCCCTGGAGTGCCCCCAATCAACATTCAAGGGCCAGGATCGACGCTTGGGCCGACGGATACTCCGATCGTCCAATCGCCCGATGGGCACACCATTTCTTTTGGAATCACGCCGGGCATTAGCGGATCCTTCAACGGCGGATCAACTGGCTTGGTCGTGCTCTATGACACGACGCCGGGGGCTATGTGCCCGGCCTGTCATTAGCCGTTAACGCCTAGCAACGCCGAGGCGGGCGGGCACGAGCCCGCGCGCCGCGTTTCCGATGAAGAGCTTGCGGCCGACGAGATCCGCCGCACACAGCGAGCGTTCGACCGCGGCCTGCCTAGCAAGCAACTCGGCGCGCAAAATTCCTTCGACGGCACCATCTTCCAGCGGGGGAGTCGCGAGCCGCCCGTCGATTTCTACGAAAAGCGACGTGCGCGAACCATCAGCAATGCGGCCCGCCTCATTAACGAGCAGACCTTCTGCCGCGCCAACGCGCCGCGCCAATCGTAAGGCCTCATCGTACGCGTTGCGCATCGTCGTTTTATAACGCAGCGTCGGATCGTCCGATCGCAACGCGATCGACGTGAGATGAAGCTTCGCTACCTCGCCAAACGATATGAGATCGCGTTCATCGATCGTTGCCGAACCGTCGCGTTCGATTGTAACACGAGCCAGTGCTGGGCCGGTTCGCGACGACTTTGCCGAACTCAGAAGCAACTCTCGCACATCTTTGACATCGACCGTAATGCCGAACGCGAAGGCGCTGCGTTCGAGGCGCGCGAGGTGGGCTTCGAGTCGCGGCATCGTGCCGTCGACCTCGACGCGAAGCGTTTCGAGCAGGCCGAAGGGGCGGACCAGCGCGTCGAAAGCGCGGCGTTTGATGAGGATCTCGGCCCACTCGTCCGTCACATTGGAGTCGGCGACGATGCCGCCGCCGACGCGCGCCGTGCCGACTCCCGTGGCGAGGTCCAGATCGAGCGTTCGAATCGCGACGTTCCACATGCCGCGGGGACCCGGGTCGCAATACCCGATCGAGCCCATCGCGACGTCGCGCGGCGCACGTTCCGTTCTCGCGACGTAGCCGAGTGCGGAGATCTTCGGCGCGCCGGTCACGCTGCCGCATGGGAACGTCGCGCGCACGACGTCGGAAAATCTGCGCCCGGCCGTAAGCATTCCATCGATCGTCGTCACGGCCGTCGCAAACGTGGGGTAGCGCTCGACGTCGAATAGCGCTCGCACCGAGACGTCGTCGCACACGCGGTGCAGATCGTTGCGCAGTAGATCGACGATCATGACGTGCTCGGCACGGTTCTTCGGCGTGTCCAGTTGCGCGGTATCGTCCGGTGCGCTCGTGCCCTTCATCGGTCGCGTCCAGACGTGCCGCCCGTCGAAGCCGAGAAAGAGTTCCGGCGACAGCGATACGATCGCGCGGTCGTGCGAGCGGACCGACGCGGCGTATCGTACGCCGGCGCCGGCACGGAGCCGGGCGAACAAGGCGCCCCAATTACTGCCGAACGTGAAGGCGAACGGTACGGTGTAATTCACTTGATAGACGTCGCCGCTCCGAATGGCGCGATCGATCGTTGCCAGGTCGCGCTCGTAGCGTTCGCGGCCGATCTCCGTGACGAGCGGGCCGAGTAGCGCCGCATGGTCCTCGGTGCCCGTTACGTGCATCGAGGCATCGGCTTCGCTCCATCCTCCATACACGCCGATTTCCAGCAGTGGGCGATGCGGCGGAAGCGCCGGGACGTCGATTGCCTCAAATGCGCATCCGGCTTCGTGCGTGAGAAAGCCGGCGATGCTGTATCCGTTCGCCAGTGCGTCGTCGCAACGTCGTAGCGCCAGTTCGACCGATGGCGCATGATAAGCGGCGATCGTTTCGACGGGGTTCGCGTACCGGCGCAGCGTACGCTCGCCGAAGAACTCGACGATCACGTTCGATGCTCCGGCGGCTTAGCGGAGCACTACGAACACTTTCCGACGTAGCCGCATTGCTGCAAGCATTGGATGCAGCCGCCTTGCGAAATGAGATTTCCGCCGCACTTAGGACACATGCCCACCCCCGTCATCATCTGCTTGCGGACGTTCGGCAGCGGAAGTTCGGTCATCGTCTTGAGCGACGCCATCGCAACGCCGCCTTTTCCATTGCCGTTCGCATGCGGCGACGAAATGAGATCGATCGAGAGTTGGTTTGCGTCGAGTTCGTCACGCTCTTGCGACGATAGAATAACGCGTGGTTCTGCCACGCCAACGACGTCCGCCTCGCCGCGCGGCATCAGATCGGTTCCCGGTAACGCAAGCGCGAGCGCTTTGGCGAGGCCTTGCGAGATACCGTCGGCACACGAAAGCGTCGTCGGGCCGTTGCCGTCACGCATCTTGGGATTGGGGCAGCGCATGCCCTCAAATTTTTCGACGAACTTCTGCGGATCGGCGCCGTAGCGTAAACCGACCGACATCGCGACGCCGAGCGCTTCCAGGTACGACTGCTGACACGAGCCGCTCTTGCCGAGCTTGAAGAAGACCTCGAACGGCCGGCCGCCCTCGTCCTCGTTGAGCGTGATATACAGCGGACCGCAGCCGACGTTCGCTTGCACCGTGCGTCCCCGCATAACGGGGGGCCGGCGCTTGTACGTCACGGGCTTCGTCGCGACCGCAGCTTCCTGCAAGCGGGCCTGCAGCGACTCAACCTTCGTCATCAGCTGCGTTACCGTCCGCGCGCACGCCGCATTCTTAACTTGTAGGTCGGCATTTTCTGCCTGAAGCGCTTCGACTTTTGCAATGAGTGCCGAGAGCGTCGTCTTGGTGCGGTCTTCCATGGTTAGCGTACCTCGAGGAGGGCGTCCGCCTTGGCGAGCAACGCGTCAATATCCAGTTCGTCGTCCGTCAGCGGCCCTGCTGCAGGTATGCGGGAAGCCGTGACGTCGCGATTGCCGCCCGCGATGTCGTTTTCTTTCGAAAAGGTGACGACTTGCTCCGTACGCGAGCCGTCCCGATAATACGTAAACCCTTTACAGCCGGCTTCGTATGCACGGAAGAGGGCGCGCGAGACGTTTTCCGGCGTATCGTCGTTGGGCGCGTTAATCGTTTTCGAGACGGCGTTATCGGTATGCTTCTGAAAGGCGGCAAGCATGTCGATGTGCTGATCGACCGTCACGTCAGCCGACGTTGTAAACACCCGCTGCCAACGCTCGGGTACGTCGTCAATGCCCTTCACCGAACCGCGGTTTTCCTCGACCTTGGCCAGTAAGTCGTCGGAGAAGAAGCCTTCGCGCCGAGCGAGCTGCTCGAAGAGCGGGACCACATAGTATAAATGCTGCGGCCGCCCTTCGGCATCTTTCATCACGTGTTTCGTGTATGCCATGCCGAAATACGGCTCGCATCCGAACGAGCAGCCGGCGATCATCGAGATCGTGCCTGTCGGCGCGATCGAAAGCAGCGCGGCGTTGCGGCGCGGCCGCTCCTGCGTCGCCCACTTCGAGAGATGCTTGTTGGGAAAATCGCCGCGTTCGCGAGCCAGCAGCTCGCTCGTCGCCTGTGCACGATCTTGAATAAAGGCCATCAATCTGTCGGCGAACGCCACCGCCTCGGGCGACCCATAGGGGATCTCCAACTCGATCAAGAGTTCGGCGAAACCCATAATGCCGAGCCCGACCCGGCGATTATTAGTGACCATCTCCCGTATCTCATCGATCGGATATACGTTGGCATCGATAACGTTATCCAAGAAGCGAAGCGCCAACGCCGTCGTGCTCGCAAGGCGCTCCCAGTCGACGTCTTTCGTTCGCGCGTCGTAGAAATGCCCGACGTTAATGGACCCCAAGTTGCACGAGTCGTAACCGTGCAGAAATTGCTCTCCGCAATTTTTTACATATATGTGATTCGCGTCGAATGCGTGAGGACCGGGAATCGTGCAGTCGTAAACCGGAGCAAATCCGGCCGGAGTGACGTCTCGCACGATCGCCGTATAAGAATCGGGTTCGCACGTTTTCGGTTTAGCAAGGATGTTGTCGAGCCTGCGCGCCTTTGCTGGCTCTGCGAAGCCCACTTTCTGCCGAAAGGTCTGTAAAGCCCGCCAAGGGACCGATAACTCATGATATTCCCGACAATTATAGCTGCGCTTACCGCCGTCCGGTCGTTGTCGTTCCGACGCTCGTCTCCGGTTGCGATAAATGCGTGCATCGATACCGAGACGCCCCAACATGCGTTGTGCCGCTTGCAAATCTTCGAGGCCCGTCGCGGTGAGGCGGACGTAGTACCCTGATTCTGGGCTCCCGCCGACCGTTGCGTCGGCGTCGAACCAAGCTTGTAGGAAGCCGCTATAGAAATCGTAGGACGCTTCTTCGACCCGATGCGATACGTGCTTATTCTGCGGCGTGATGCCGAATCGGCCGGCGAGATGTACGAGCTCCGTCGATTGAACGCGGATCTCGTCGCGAGCGGCAATCCTCGTACCGGCGAAGTCCGCCCGCGTGCGAACGCGTTGCCGCGTAACGCTAACCGCTCTCGATGCCATGTACGAAGCGTCGCGACCCCAATAACTCAATACGACATTGGGCATTTTGCCCTCGCCACGTTGGTGGAAGTGTCCATCGCCGATCAAACTTCCGAGCAGCACGCCGTCGGCATATGTTCCGGGGCCGTCCCACACAAAGCCATCGTGTCGATGCAATCTAACGCGCTCGCCCAGCTTAAGTTCCGCCAGCGGTTTCCATTTTAGCGTATCACCATCGACCACGGTCATGACCTTATGATCGCCGGTCGCCGTTAGGGTTATGTCGGTGTCAGTTCCGAGCCGAAACACCGGCTTGACCCCGGTGAAGAAGAAACCATCCTCCGTCGACGCATACGGCGTTCCGTCGACGATCGCTCCGAACGGCTTTCCGACGAGATCGAGGACGCGGCGCGGACCGTCGAAGGTGTGCACCCACGTATCGCCCGTGACGCACGGGTTCGTCGCTTGGATCGGGCCGAGGCCCGGTAGGGGGTTTACGTCGGGTTGATCGAGGAAGAGCACGCCCGGTTCGCCGTTCTGCCAGGCTCCGGCGACGATCGCGTCCCAGATGTCTCGCGCGCGTACGGTACGCACGGCCGTGCGCGTGCGGGGATCGATGAGATCGAAATCGGCGTCGTCGCGCACGGCCACCATGAACGCGTCGGTGACGCCGACCGAAATATTGAAGTTATTGATCTGCGTTTGTAAGAGCTCTTGTTTGAGGTGGGCGAGCTCTTCGGGCGTGTAGCGTCCGGTATCGCTCAGGCGGTTCCATAACGCGCGGTTCTCTGCGTCGAGTTCTTTCTTACACTGCATGAATGCAAAAATATCGGGATGATCGACGCGCAGCACGCCCATGTTGGCGCCGCGACGCACGCCGCCTTGTTTGATGGAGTCCGTCGCCGCGTTGAACACTTTCATGAACGAGACGGGCCCCGAGGCATCCTTACCGGTCGAATGCACTTCAGCGCCTTGATGACGGAGTTCCGAAAATGCGAAGCCGGTCCCGCCACCGGCTTTTTGAATGAGCGCCATCGCCTTGAGGTTGTAGAAGATGCCTTCGATCGAGTCCGGGACGGGCAGGACGAAGCACGCCGATAGCATCGAAAGTGGCCGGCCGGCATTGACTAAGCACGGCGTGTTGGGCATGAAGTCGCGTCGCGCCATCATGTCGTAGAACGCGTGGGCCACGCCGTCGACGACGCTCTGCGGATCGCGCCCCAGCGCCGCAGCATACGGACGCTCCGGTTCCGCGATCGCCGATGCAACGCGCCAGACGAACTCCTTGGGCGTTTCGATCCGACCGGCAGTCGTCTTCGCGAAGTAGCGTTCCGTAAGGACGCGTGTCGCGTTCGCGTCGAAGTTCGGCTCGGCGAGCCCCTCGGGCAGCGGTCGAGGACCAGGGACAGGCGCGTCGGACATATAGGCCTCCGGTTTCGCATAGATCGATTGCCGCAAACACTTTCGAACACCTGTTCGATAATATCCGGCGGTGCGACGGTTGTACGGTATATAGTACATCTCGGTTCGCCCGAACACAACATATAGGGTCGCCTTCGAGTGATCCCTTGTGGACCAGCGGTGGGCAATCAGCAATTTGTGCGAACTCGCGGTGGAGGGACGCCGTTGCCGGCATCGCGCGGCGAGCAAGTACGAGGATAGTGGGGAGAATCCGCGCAACGCCGGTTCGGTGCTTCGCCCGGACGCCTTCGCCGAGCGGCTGCGGGCCGTGTCACTCGACGACCTCTCGGCGCGCGGGTTCCGCGGCATCATCGTCGATCTCGACAACACGCTGCTCGGGTACGGGAAAGAGCGGCTCGCGGCCGAGGACGCCGCCTGGATCGCCGCCGCGCGCGACCGCGGTTTCGGCGTGTGTCTCGTATCCAATAATTTCAACGGCCGCGTCACGCGGGTGGGCACCGAACTCGGCGTACCATCGGTGCCGAGCGCCCTGAAGCCGCTCCCGCGCGGCTTCCTGGCGGCGCTACGATTGCTCGGCACGACAAGAGCGCAGACGGTCGTCGTGGGCGACCAGCTCTTCACCGATGTCCTGGGCGCGAAGTTGCTCGGCTTGCATGCGGTGCTCACCGAACCGCTCGTCGGCAACGATTGGCTGGGGACGCGCGTGCTGCGGTTCTTGGAACGGGCGCTGCTCGGACGCCGGCGGTGACGCAGGCGCTCCGGCTCGCCATTATCGGCGACCCCGTCGACCACAGCCGCAGTCCGGCGCTCCATCGCGCGCTCTTGTCGCAGACAAAGCGCGCCGGAACGTACGACGCCATTCGGGTCGCCGCCGGCGACGGCGCGCGTGCGATCGAAGCGTTACGGGCCGCCGGCTACATGGGCCTCAACGTCACCACACCGCTCAAAGAAGAAGCCTTCGCGTTCGCTGCCGTGCGCGACGCCGCTGCCGCAACGAGCGGTTCGGCAAATACGCTCGTGCTCGGCGCGACGGTCGCCGCCTTCGACACCGATGGAGCCGGCGCGCGCGGCGCGCTCGCCGCTGCCGGTCTGGGCGACGTCGCTGGTCGCGTAATCGTCGTTCTCGGCACAGGGCCCACGGCGCGCGCGTGCGCGAATGCGTTTGCGCGCGCGGGAGCACGGACGCTCGTCTGGAGTCGCACGCCCGGCAGAGCGGCGGCTGTTGCGGGACGCCTGGGATGCGAGCCGTGGTCGCCGGCTGTCGAGCTCGACGCGGCCTTCTCGACGCTGCCGCCCCAAGCGCAGCCCGCCGATGTCGCGCTCGTCGCCGCCTTACGGTCGGCGCCGGTCGTCGTAGACGCTAATTATGGGAGTCGCGCGACGCTCGGTTCGTTCTTGGATCGCGCCGTGCACGACGGCGAGGCGATGTTGCGCGCGAGCGCGCGCGCTTCGTTCCAGATTTTCAGCTCCGCCCGGCGCGACCGCTAACGCAGCTCGAGCTCGCGCTCGGCGACGACGATGCCGTCCTCGTCGCTATACAGCCATGCCCCCGGGCGAAAGGTCGCGCCGCCGAAAGAAACCGGAACGTCGCGTTCGCCGACGCCCGTTTTCGAGCTCTTGCGGGGATTACTCCCGAGCGCTTTGATCCCGAGATCGAGCGTCCCGAGCGCAACGACGTCGCGGATACCTCCGAAGACGATGATGCCCGACCAGCCGCTCGAGCGTGCGAGTCCCGCAATGACGTCGCCGACGAGCGCCGTGCGCAGCGACCCATCGCCGTCGACGACCAGCACAGCGCCGCCACCGGGCGCTCCCAACGTCTCCCTGATTAGTGCGTTGTCCTCGCGCGTGCGCAACGTACGCACCGGCCCGCAGAAGCGCGCACGGCCGCCGTAGTTGCGGAACTGCACCTCGCAGCTTTGCAGCGCGTCGCCATACGCATCGACGAGATCGGCTAAGGCAAACGACACGTACGAACGAGTCTGCGCGCGATGGCGGAGAGGGGGAGATTCGAACTCCCGAGACCTTTGACAGTCTGCTCGCTTTCCAAGCGAGTGCATTCGACCACTCTGCCACCTCTCCGTGCGCAGCGCCGCGGCCGGATTTCGGCCGTATCGCTCCCGGGCCTGCGAGCGCTACAAGCCGGCGGCGTTGAGATCGGCGAGGAACCCTTGGGTGCGCGGATCGTGCCACCAGCGCTCGAACGGTTCGGCAACCGATGGGAAGCCGCGAGCACGCTCCGCATGTTCGTGCAACTTCGTACGATCGGGCCGCTCCGCCGCATATTCGCTTGCGAACGCGTCGAGCGCCGAGTGGTACTCGGGATGTTCGCTTCCGCTGCGCAGATCGTCGTGGGGGAAAACGGGGCGTTCGCTAGGCATGGTGCGTCCTTTCGCCGCGCGCAGCAGCGATGCTGCGAACTCGATCCGTGCTGTTTGTTCGGCGAGATCCGTGCGCGCATAGGCGGTGTCGAGATCGCTCGCGACGGACGACAAACCGTGGCGCTCCATGACGACCGTATCGATCCCGCGGCCGAACGCCTCGGCGCAGAGCGCGGCTAGCCGCTCGGAGCCCGAGGGCGCGTACGGAGTCCAGCCGATCGGACCGAGCGATTCCATGGCGCCCACCGTATCGAGCGGAAACAGCCGGCCGATCTTCGACCAGGCGACGCAATACGTCGGGTGCGCGTGGACGACGAAGCGGATATCCGGACGCGTGCGATAGGCCGCGAGATGCAGGGGCAGTTCGCTGGTGGGTCGGCCGACGTCCGGTAATGGCTCGCCGCTGGCGTGACAGGCGATCAGATCCCCCGGCGCGAGAGAGCGCAGCGCCCGGCCCGTCGGCGTCGCCAGGATCGTGCCGTCATCCAGCCGAGCCGAGAGATTGCCGCTCGAACCGGCTACCAAACCGCGCGCGTCGAGCCGCATGCCGCAAGCCACGAGCGCAGCGCGAACCGCCTCCTCTTCCGTACGACCGCCCGGCATCAGATGGCCGTCGGCTCCCACGTCGTCTTGAGGGTAGCGAATGCGGCGACATTCGCGAGATCGTTGGCATCGTTCGAAAAACCGTATCGCTCGCTCGGATCGCCCGAAGTTCGCACGCGCTTGAGATTTGAGGCTGCCAAGCGCTCGAGTTCCGCTGCAAACGGTGCATCCAGGCCCGCGGCATCGAAGGCGTCGACGTCGCCGCTGCGCGCAAGTTCGGGACCGATCTCGATGCGGCGCCCGGTGACGATATTGACCGCACCCGCGGGCAGGTCGCTCGTCGCAACGGATTCGGCGAAGACGACCGCAGTACGTGGATCGATTTCCGACGCAACCGCGACGACCGTATTCCCCGCCACGAGTGCCGGCAAGACCGCCGACACGAGTCCAAGTAAAGCCGGCTCGTCGGGCGCGAGCGTCCCGACCACTCCCAGCGGCCCCGCTTCGCTCGTGCAGCGGTACGGCCCATCGACGGCCGCGACCGAACCGAGGATGGACGCATACTTATCGCACCAGCCGGCGTACCACAGCGTGCGGTCGACTGCAGCCGTCGTTTCGCGCAGCGCGTCGTCCTCGTCGAGCTTCGTCCCGGCGCGAAGCCGGTACACGAAGTCCGCCCGGCGCGCATCGAGCAATTCCGCCAGCCGGTACAAGCTGCGACCACGATCCATTGCCGCCCGTCCCGCCCAAGGCGCAAAAGCCGCACGAGCTGCCGCGATCGCGGCGTGCACGTCGTCGCGCGATGCGCGCGCGACGGTTGCGGCATCTTCGGCCCCGGCTCCGAAGACGTCGCTTCGCCCAGATTCCGACCGCACGAAAGCGCCGCCGATGAAAAGCGTGTAGCTCTTACGGACGTCCAGACGGAGCGGCTCGCGTGGCTTCGCCATCGCTTCGCGCTACGGCAGCCGAGCGACGGCGCCCTCCGCTCGCGTAAGCGTTTGGCTAAGCGGGAAAGGGACGAAGCATGGCTAGCAACACGACCGAAGCACCGTCGCAACCGTTTCTCTCCGACGTCACCGAATTGCGGCGTCGCGCGCGCGAACGTTTGGAAGATGGCGCTCTAACCCCGAGTTACGGCGGCGACGTCCAACAAACGATCGACCTGCTGCAGACGGCGCTGGCGACGGAGATCGTTTGCGTCTTGCGCTATACGCAGAATTCGATCGCAGCGCAAGGAATCGATAGCGAGTCGGTGGCGGCCGAGTTTGCCGAGCACGCGACCGAAGAACAGCAGCATATGATGCAGATCGCGCATCGCATCGATCAACTCGGCGGAAAGCCGAATTTCAGTCCAGAGGGACTGGCGACGCGAGCGACCGCCGAATACAAATCGCCGGATCTCCTAGTCGACATGATCAAAGAGAATCTGGTCGCAGAGCGGATTGCCGTGGAGCACTACCGCGAACTGATTCGCTTCTTCGCCGACAAGGATCCGACGACGCGCGTCATGCTGGAAGGCATTCTCGCGACCGAAGAAGAGCACGCGACCGACATGCACGACCTGCTCGTCGCCCACGAAGGCAAACCGTTCATCGAAAAGTGACCGGCACGCCGTCCGAGCGGCGGCTGGAACTGGTAGCCGTGCGCCATGGGCGCACGGCTTGGAACCGGGACAAACGCTATCAGGGACACACCGACGTACCGCTCGACGACGTCGGCCGCGCGCAAGCTCGCCTCGTCGGCGTGGGGCTTGCGCCCTTGTGCTTCGATGGCGCCGTGTCGAGCGATCTCTCCCGCGCTCGCGAGACCGCGGACATCGTGCTCGGTATGCGCCACCTAGCCGTCGCCCTGGACGCGCGCTGGCGCGAATTGGCATTCGGCGCGTGGGAAGGGCTGACGTGGAGCGAGATCGTCGTCGCGTTTCCCGAGCTCGCAAAGCCCGATGCCGGGACGCCGTTCCCGACGCCTGAGGGCGGCGAATCGTTTTCCGCACTTTGCTCGCGGGTTGGCGAAGCCGTGGCCGCGGTCGATTCAGCGTATCCCGACGGGGCGCGCGTTCTCATAGCGACGCACGCAGGGCCGTTGCATGCGCTGCTGCACGTGACGCTGGGCGAACGGGCGGAGGCGCTCGCGGTGACGTTTGCGCCGGGAAGCGTGACGCGCATCGTACGTGAAGCCGGCCACCCGTGGCAGATTGCCGAACTCAATCGCGTCCCGCGTCCCGCCGAAACTGACCTTTAACGCAGGCACGGCGTTACGGAACGATGTTCTACGCGAAGCGGACATAAATCGGAAGGCGCGCTTTGCGGCGCTTGGGAATCCCGCTCGGCGTGGCGATGAAAGCGACGAACTACCTTCACTTGCCGGTCGGCGATCTGTCGCCCGAAGAGATCAACGTCGTGGTCGAGATACCGCACGGCTCGCGCAATAAGTACGAGTACGACAAGGATCTCAATATTTTCCGGCTCGATCGAGCGCTGCATTCGCCAATTTACTATCCGGGCGACTATGGGTTCGTACCCCAGACGCTTGCCGAGGACGGCGATCCGCTCGACGTGCTGATTCTGGTCGTGCAGCCGACGTTTCCAGGATGTCTCGTCGTCGCGCGCCCGATCGGTCTCCTGAAGATGATCGATGACGGACTGCCCGACGATAAGATCCTCGCCGTGCCCGTCGGGGAGCCCGCCTATCACGGCATCCACACGTCGTCGCAAATCTTCCCGCACACGATGCGTACCATCTCCCACTTCTTCGAAACCTATAAGACGCTCGAAGGCAAGCGAACGTCGACACAAGGCTGGCAAGACGCTGCGTCGGCTCGCCGGTCGGTCGTCGACTCGCTCGAACGATTCCGCGCCGCTAATCCCGACTTCGTGCTGGTATAAGGCGGCGCAGCGCTGGTGCGTTTACGCCTGGTGTAAGCGGTTCGTCGAACATGGCGCTGGCGAATAAGTCGGCCGTATCGACCAGTCGCGGTCCCGGTCGGTTGACGTAGGCGTTCCCGTCGAGGGCGTAGGCGCGCCCGGTGCGCACGGCGCGTAGGGCTCGCCACTGCGGGTGCGCGGCGAGTTCGTCCGCTGCGCGTTCGGCGGCGGCCAAATCGTAGCCGCAAGGCGCGACGATAACGACGTCGGGATCGGTCGCGCCGATGTCGCTCCAGTCGAGGACGCGCGAGTTCGCACCGGCGTTGCCGAGCACGGGCTCCCCGCCCGCCGCGACGACCAGACCCGGCGTCCAGTGACCTCCGCCCATGGGCGGATCGCTCCACTCGAGAACGAGCGTGCGTGGCGGTGGTCGGCCGGTGACGCGCCGGCTTAACTCGGCCATGCGAGTTTGCATCGTACCAACGAGTGTCGTCGCGGCCGTATTAGCGCCGGTAAGTTCGCCGAGTGTCACGATGTTCGCGTACACGTCTTCAAGCGACGAAGGTTCGAGCGAGACGACCCGTGGATCGCCGCGCAACCGTTTCGCCGCACGCGCGACGATCTCGTACGACACCGCGCAAACGGCGCAAAGTTCCTGGGTGACGATGAGATCCGGCGCGAGTCGTTCGAGCGCTGCCGCGTCGAGTGCGTAGAGGCTCGAGCCCGCGTGAAGACTCGCTCGCACGTGCCGGTCGACGTCGCGCGATCCCGCCGCGCGCGGCAGCGTGCTCGACGTAAGCACGGGCAGCAGGCGCGCTGCGGGCGGATGATCGCACTCGTGCGTCACGCCGACCACCCGATCGCCGAGGCCGAGCGCATAGCAGATCTCCGTCGCGCTCGGCAACAAGCTGACGATTCGTTCGGCAGTCCATACAGTCACGTTAGCTCGTCCAATCGCGCGATACAAGACGATCTCCGCCTCGCGCATCGTGCATTGGACGAGTGATTTCAGGTTTCCGCGGCGTAGGCTCCGCGCGTGGAGAAGATCAAAGTTCGGCGGCCGGTCGTCGAGATCGACGGCGACGAAATGACGCGCGTTATCTGGCACAAGATTCGCGAACAATTGATCTTGCCGTATCTCGACGTCGCGCTCGAATATTACGATCTCGGTCTGGAACATCGCGACGCCACGGGCGATCGCGTGACGTACGATGCCGCGCGCGCGATCGCGACGCACGGTGTAGGCGTCAAATGCGCGACGATTACTCCCGACGAAGCGCGCGTTAGCGAATTCGGGCTCAAGCAGATGTGGCGCTCGCCCAACGGCACGATCCGTAACGAGCTCGACGGCACCGTCTTTCGCGAACCGATCATTTGCCGCAACGTTCCGCGCCTCGTACCCGGTTGGACCGATTCGATCGTGATCGGCCGTCACGCGTTCGGAGATCAGTATCGCGCGACCGAACTCGCGGTAGCCGGGCCCGGCACGCTCAAGCTCGTCTTCACGCCGCAAGACGGCGGCGCACCCGTCGAACGCGACGTCTTCGTGTTCGAGCGGCCCGGCGTCGCGCTTGCGATGTACAATCTCGACGACTCGATTCGCGGCTTCGCGCGAGCCTGCATGAATTACGGCCTGCTCCGTAAGTGGCCGGTGTATTTGTCTACCAAGAACACGATTCTCAAGACCTACGACGGGCGCTTCATGCAAATCTTCGCGCACACGTACGAAGAAGAATTTAAGGACCGCTTTGCCGACTTCGGTCTCACCTACGAACATCGCCTCATCGACGACATGGTTGCGAGCGCCCTCAAATGGTCGGGCAAGTACGTGTGGGCCTGTAAGAACTACGACGGCGACGTGCAGTCCGACACGGTCGCGCAAGGGTATGGATCGCTCGGGCTCATGACGTCGGTGCTGATGACGCCCGACGGCAAGACGATCGAGGCCGAAGCCGCGCACGGCACCGTGACTCGTCATTACCGTCTGCATCAACAGGGACGCCCGACGTCGACGAATCCGATTGCGTCGATCTTTGCCTGGACCCGCGGCCTCGCGCACCGGGGTCGGCTGGACGACACGCCCGAAGTCGTCCGCTTTGCAGAGACGCTCGAGCGCGTGTGCATCGACACGGTCGAACGCGGTGACATGACCAAAGACTTAGCGGTCTTGGTCGGACCGGATCAACCGTATCTTTCGACCGAGCGTTTCCTCGCAGCGCTCGACGCGGAACTGCACTATCGCATGTCGTGGACCTTCGCCTCGGCCGTCGGCTAGGCTTCCGTTACGGGTATACGCCGCTCCATGAGCGAGAATCTCAAAGCCGGCGACGACGTCAGTTGGAAATCACAAGGCAAGACGATCGAGGGCAAAGTGGTGAAGAAGCTTACCAAAGAAACGGACATCAAAGGCCACCACGTTGCGGCCTCTCCCGAAAACCCGGAATACCTCGTCAAGAGCGACAAAACGGGCGCCGAAGCGGCTCACAAACCGAAGTCCCTGAAGAAAGCGTAGTGCTTACGTTCACGCCGTAGTCGCTAATTAACGGTTCGGAAAGTCGCGTACACGTACGGATACTCCGGGCGGTACCAATTGCGGAAGCTACGCCGTACGAGCGTGCGAGCGGAAACCGGTGACGCTCCCTTGACGACGTAATGTGCGCCGTCGAAGAAGTCGGCCGAATACTGCGGATAGCTCGCCATCGGCGCGAAGCCCGGAAGCGGCTCGAAGGGTGTGGTGGTCCACTCCCAACCGTTGCCGACCAGGTCGTTCACGCCCCACGCGCTACGCCCGGCCGGCGAAATGCCGACGGGTTCGGGATCGAAACGGCGAAAGTCGAAATTTCCGTGAGTTGCGGAAGGTGCTTCGTCGCCCCATGGATGCAACCGTTCTTCCCCCGACGGCGTGCCGTAGGCGGCACGGTGATACTCCGCTTCGGTCGGAAGGCGCGATCTGCGCCACGCTGCGTAGGCGGCGGCTTGCGCTTGCGTCACGTAGACCGGCCAGGTGAGCGGCAACGACATCTGCTCGAACGCACATAGCAAGTCGAATCCGCCGCCGCGCGCGATCCAGAACGGCGGTATCGGCCCTCCGGCTCGCACGAACGACAACCATTCGACGTTGGTCACGTCGTTCACGTCAATTTCGAAGGCATCGACGGCGACAGTCGTCTCCCCGAACTCATTGTCCCAGCCGAACCCTGCGCCGCGCGCCATACCCAGGGTGGCATGCCCCGCTGCAACTTCAACCCGGCCGCTCGAGAGCGGCGCCGCCTCGACATATGCGCCGCCCCGGCCACTCGTGCGCTTCCGGTCCAGCGAAAGCCGGTGCAAGAGATACAGCAGCGTTTCGTGGTGCAATTCTTCATGTTCGAGAATCGTGTACGCTGTTTCGGCCCCGGCGAGCATCGGCGAGCGACCTTCATCGGTGAGGTCGGCTGTCGCCAGCGCCCGCAATACCGCAGCGTCGCAAGCGGCTCCGAACGCTCGCACGCGGACCGGATCCGGCCATGCGTCACGTTCGTGTCGCGCCGCATCGGTCACCGACGCAGGATCGATGCCTCGCTCGAAAAGGCGCTCGAGGCTAGGGTCGATCGACGGACCGCCTAGCGCTTCGCGGACGAGCTTATTAAAGCTGAACGCCGGAATGTGTCCCTCGTAGAACACGATCGGATGGCGGAGCGGAATCGGCCGGTCGAAATACGCCCGCGGCTCGACCAGCGCAAAGAGTTCGGCGCTGCGATTACGGTTACCGAGATACCGCCGGCGAAGGGCGGTCCGGTCGACGAATGATGCGAGTGGAGCGATCACGATGGTTCGCGTATACCCTCCTGCAGTGCCCGAGCAACCGCCACGTTAGCGGGAGGGCGCGTCATCCGAGGACCAGTATTCGCGGCGCCGGCGCCCGTGAGCGCCGTTTCCGGCATACTCCCCAGTGGTTCGGGCCGTTGATCGCGACCTCGCGTGTCATCAGATACGTACGAGGAACTCGTCGAGCTCCTTCTTTTCAAGCACGGGGACCAGGGCGTCGTCGGCCGCGTAGCCGATCGGTATAACGACGAAGCAGCGCTCGTTCGCCGGTCGCCGCAGGAGCCTGCCGAGAAATCCCATCGGATTCGGCGTGTGCGTGAGCGTTGCGAGGCCGCCTTGCGTAAGTGCGGCCAGGAATAAACCAACGGAAATGCCGACGGACTCCTGCACGTAATAGTGCTTGAGCTTCTCGCGCCGCCCACTCTCAGCGTCGCGCCATCCGTGGATCTGCGCGAAGACGACCGCGACGTAAGGAGCCTGCGTGATGTGATGCTTGTGCCAGTCGGTTCCCAGCGGCGCGAGCGCGTCGAGCCACTCATCGGACGCGCGCCGTGAATATGTATCGAACTCCTCTTCTTCGATCGCAACGCGCATCCGTTCTTTCATCGTCGGATCCGAGACGATGACGTAGGTCCACGGCTGTTGGTTGGCGCCACTCGGGGCGCGCCCCGCGACGCGGACGGCGTTCTCGACGAGCTTCCAAGGAACTGGTTTATCCGAATATGTTCGGATCGTTCGCCGACGCAGCATCGTCTGCAGGAATCGGCGCGACGCTTCGAACGCTTCTTCCTCCAACATGCCATGACGTGGTGCAGGCTGCATGACGGCCTTCCGGGCTTTCTCGACGTACGCACGCAGGCGCTCATCGTTAACGAAGCGTCCCTCGGCCAGCAGCTCGCTCGTGTTTTCTTCGCTCACACCATACGCTCCAACAATCTCCAGCAGCAACTTAAGTGCGCGGCGCGAGGGACCAAATCTAGCGGCAGAACGCGCGATCCCCAATGACGGCTTGCGGCGCACCGGCAGTCCAGAACTTCGTTTATCCATGCAAAGAACGGGCTATGCGTCACGAGCGGCTGGATCGCCGCTGCTTCGGCAGCTGTAAGATTCAGGCCGCCGATGACTGCGAGGATAAACACGAGCGTTACGTTGGGAAGAAATTGCAGCGTCGAGCGCTGCGGTTCGGGAATGGGCGAGGGTTGCCATCGAGAAGTCCATTCGAACTGAGCTGCGCTTCAAACATTTTATGTCAGCCTAGCACGGCTTCGCGTAGCTCCGATGTAAGGGCGCCTACCGGCTCGCTACTCGACTCGTTAGCACCCGGATCTCAGGCGGCCGAATAAGTACTACCAAGCTCCCGGTCGAACGTGATTGAGAACTCGATGTGAGCCCCTTTAGAAAAACGGGACGGAATCAACTTCGCATTTGTACCGGCGCAAAATTACTTCGCCACATCTTGGACGGCCGCGCCGATGGCGTTAATGCACGATGAGTGTTGCGATCATCCCCTCGATATCATCGCGTAAGAGGCAGAGGTGCACTGATCTGCGCTGCGGCACTCGTCGGGGCGAGAAGAAACAAAGCCGGCAACGCCGGCACATAACGAAGCATAGAAGATCTCCTTTTTCGGCGAGTTACAGCGTAGTCGGGAAAACCAAGTCGACGGCTCACGACGCGCGGCTTACAAAACGCGCAGAAACAACAATGAGGGCTACGATCGCCGTTTCCACGAGCGCGCCGACGCTCGCAACGATTGCATCGCTCCGCCGCGAATGACGTGAATCACCGTTGCGAATGCATCAGACGCAATAGAAACGAGTAGGGTCCATTCGAGCACGAGAAAGCTGTAAATCCGGGCCGCGCGTAGCGGAGCGGAAATGCAACCGAGAGACGCAAGGCCGATCGCGTCGCCGGGAAGAGCCGCGCGCCGGAGCCTTGAACGAAGATGTCGTTCCGCCAAGGGCCAACCTCAAACGTGAAGATAGGTAAGCAAGCCTGCCGGCAGAGGCGGCTCGCTGCGCTGCGGACCATTGCACCAGACGGTGCCGGGGCGCAGCTGGCGCGCGGCGTGCGCGGCGAGCGCGCCGCTCACCGTCCAAACCGACGCTGCGCGGCCGCACGACCGGGCGTTTACGCGCTCGATAGCCTCTCGCGGAACGCGAAACGTTTCGAGCGCGTACGGCGGCCCCGAGACGTCGTCGAACGCAGTGCGATACGTGGGCAGAACGTTTGCCACGAGCGTGGGCGGAAACCAATACCCGCTCGGCGGCGGTGCGCACGCTCGGATGACGCGTGCGCCGGCACGTTCGTCCTCCGCCACGAGTGCGAGGATGCGCTCGCAGTCCTCACGGGAATGCAGCGGTGCGACTTCGGCATTGCCGTCTAGCGGATCTATGCAGGCGAGTGAGGCCAAGCGCTCCACGAGCGCGCGCTCGACCTCGGAGGCAATGCTCTCGGCCGCGTAGATACGTGCGCCCGGCCCGGCCAGAATCGCTTCGACGGCGTCGTCGAGCGGGGCGTCCTCGAACAGCACGAATGCCGGCTTGCCGATGAGTTCGAGCGCCGTGCGCTTGCGCGACCCGGCCGCGTCGCGTCGTATGGCTTTCCCGAGGTCGGTCGTGCCTTGAAAAGCGATGCAATCCACGTCGGCGTGAGCGGCAAGTGCTGCACCCGTCGCGGCCCCGCCCGTCACCACGTTGACGACGCCTGGCGGCAGATCGGCCTCGGTGCATAGCTCTGCGAGCGCGAGTGACGACAACGGCGTCGACCCGCCTGGTTTGAGCACGACGGCGTTGCCGCAGGCCAGCGCCGGCCCGATACGCGCCGCCGCGCTCGCCAGTGGCGACTCGCCGGCAACCATGGCGGCTACCACGCCGACCGGACGGATCCGTTCGTGCGCTCGAACGGCCCACTCGAGCTTGTCCGCCCATCCGGCATGGTAGAAAAGTTGCGCTTCGGCCTCCGGCACGTCGCGTTCGCTCGCGTGACGTATCGGGATGCCGGCGTCCACGCTTTCGAGATACGCCAACTCTCGGGTGTGTTCGTGGAGGAGTCGCGCGAGGCGAAAGCCATACTTGGCGCGCTCCGCGGGCCGCGTCTTGCGCCAGTATTTTTCGAAGCCGCGACGCGCGGCGCGCACGGCGCGATCGACGTCCTCGGCGGCGGCGAGTGCAACTTCGGCGAGCACGTCCTCATTCGCCGGATTGTCGTCGGCGTACGTCGCCCCGTCGTCGCTCGGCGTCCATTCGCCGCCGACGAATAGCTGATATCGCTCGCGTAACGCGGGAACAACGGAGCTTCTGGAGCCGGCGCGTAAGCGAACGGCCGGACGTGCGGCTCGGTCATGCGCTCGCCCCGCGTGCCCGCGTTAGCGCATCGAGCAGGCTCGAGGCACCGATGCGAAAGCGGTCAGGAACCAGCCATGCATCGCCCAGAACGCCGTGGACGATCGCGAAGTATGCGAAGGCGCTGCGCACGGAGCCGATGCCGCCGGCGAGCTTGATGCCGGCGCCGCGACCGGTGCGGCGAGCGTGGTCGCGGATCGCCTCACACATCGCGACTGCGATCGGTGGCGTCGCCGGCACGACGCCTTTACCCGTCGCATTCTTCAGAAAATCTGCGCCCGCATCGAGGGCGAGATCGCACGCTCGGCGCAGCGCAACGTAGGAACCGAGTTCGCCCGCTTCGAGGATGACCTTGAGCCGCGCACCGCCGCAGGCTTCTCGCACGCGTACGACGTCGTCGTACACCTCGCGGTACCGCCCGGCAAGCAACGCGCTGCGGTCGATCACCATGTCGATCTCGACGGCGCCCATCGCGACCGTCTCGCGCGCTTCGCGCGCGCGTGAAGCTGCGGGCGCGAGGCCGCTCGGAAACGCCGTCGACACCGCCGCCACGCGCACGCCGCTGCCCGCTAGCGCCTGCCGTGCAACCGGAACGGCGGCGGCGTACACGCACACCGCGGCCACCCGCGCGTGCGCGGCGCGCGCGCATAGCGAGCGGACGTGAGCCGGCGTGTCGGTCCCTTCGAGCGTCGTCAGGTCGAGCGACGCGACGAGCAGGTCGAGCGCGCGCAACTTCGCCGCTCCGGCAAACGCGCGCGAGCTAAGCCGGACGGCGCGCGCCTCGAGCGTTGCGGCGTCGATTCGCGCCGGCATCGGTCGCATGTGGTGCGGTTCGGTGCGAACGGCCCCGACCCCGCCGGACCGCTAACGCCACCCGGGGGCGCGTGAAGTCGCGCGTCGAAAGAGCGGGTGATGTTCCGTTACCTCACTGCCGGCGAATCGCACGGCCCCGCGCTCGCCGGCATTCTCGATGGGTTACCGGCGCATCTTCGCTTCGATGCCGATGCCGTCAACGCGACGCTGCGCGCACGGCAAGGCGGGTACGGGCGCGGCGGCCGCATGCAAATCGAGAGCGATGAAATCGAGATACTGGCGGGCGTTCGCGGCGGTGAAACGCTCGGCTCGCCGATCGCGATCCTCGTGCGCAATCGCGATTACGAAAACGTCCGCACGTTAATGGATCCGCTAACGGGCGCCGGCAAGGAATTGACGAATCCACGGCCCGGACACGCAGACTTTGCGGGCGCGCTCAAATACCGGCAGCGCGATTTGCGCAACGTGCTGGAGCGCGCGAGTGCGCGCGAGACGGCGATGCGGGTGGCGCTCGGCGCGATCTGCGCGCAGTTTCTCGAAGCGCTCGGCATCGTTACGACCGCGTACGTCTCGCAAATCGGCGAGGTCGTTGCTGTAGATCCGGCTCGCGCCGACGTCGCCGCCATCGATGCGAGCGAAGTACGTTGTCCCGACGCCGCGAGCGGAGCGAAGATGATCGCAGCCATCGACGCCGCGAAAGCGGCGGGCGACACGCTCGGCGGCGCGTTCGTCGTCCGTATCGCGGGCGTTCCGGCCGGCGTCGGCTCGAACCGCCAGCCCGATACGCGGCTCGATGGCGTACTCGCCGGGGCGCTGATGGGCATGCAGACCGTACGCGCCGTCGAAGTCGGGGCCGGCCGCGATGTGGCTGCGCTGCCCGGCTCCGCGGCTCACGATACGTTCGGCTTCGAAGCCGGCGGCCTCAAGCGAGGCTCGAACCGCGCCGGCGGCATCGAAGGCGGCATGTCGAACGGCGAGGAGATCGCGTTGCGGGTGAGCGTCAAGCCGATTCCGACGCTCATGAAAGCGTTGCCCTCGGTGAATCTTCACGACGGTACTACCGCGCCTGCGACCATCGTCCGCAGCGACGTCTGCGTGGTCCCGGCCGCCTCGATCGTGGGTGAGGCGATGGTGCGCCTCGCGCTCACGGGGCCGATTCTCGAGAAGTTCGGCGGCGATTCGATCGACGAGACGCGAGACAACTTGGAGCGCGCCGTCGCCGCGGGCGCGCGGCTCTTTCCGGCCGCAGCGAGCGCGCGCCGCTGACGCTGGCCCGTCACGTGGCGCTCGTGGGGTTCATGGCGGCTGGGAAGTCGACCGTCGGCCGGCGCTTAGCTCGCGATCTTGGCGTCGGCTTCTGCGACACGGACGCGCTCATCGTCGCCCGTCACGGCCCGATTCCGGCGCTGTTCGAGCGTATCGGCGAACCGGGCTTTCGCGAACTCGAATTCGCCGCGGTCGGCGAAGCGCTGGCCCTACCGCCCGGCGTCGTGGCGCTGGGAGGCGGTGCGGTGACGCACGAGCCGACGCGAGCGCTGCTCGCCGGGTGCGCCACCCGCGTCTACCTTCAAGTACCGGCTCGCACGCTGGCCGCTCGTCTGGCCCGATCGCGGACGGCGCGACCACTGGCCGGTAAGGTGCCCGACCTCGCGCGAATTCGCGAACTGTTATCTGCGCGAGAAGGCTTCTATCGCGAATCCGAGATCGTGGTACGCGGACCGCGCGGAACGCAAGCGGCGTTCGCGCGGGCGATCGCCGAGCAACTGCGGGCGCGGGCGTGACGCGACTCGACGACCTCGCGTACCCCGTCATCGTGGTGGGCGACGTCCGCGACGCTCTGGCCGAATTCGCAAGGCGGCGCGGCCGGCCGCGCGCGGTCGTGCTCGCGGACCGCAGCGTCGGCGAACGGGCCGGGCAGCTCGCCAAAGTCCTCGGACGAGCGGTTCCGGTTCTGACCTTCGCGCTCGGCGAGCGGCGCAAGACGCTGCGGACCCTCGGGACGGTCCTCGATGCGCTTGCCGACACCGGTGCCGATCGCGAAACCGACGTCGTCGGCGTCGGCGGCGGGGTGGCGGGCGACCTCTTCGGTCTGGCGGCCGCACTCTACATGCGTGGCGTTCCGTTCGTGAACGTCGCAACCTCGCTCGTTGCGATGGTCGACGCGTCGATTGGCGGCAAGACCGGAATCGACATGCGCGCCGGCAAGAACATGGCCGGCGCTTTTCGCGATCCGCAGGCCGTCTTCTGCGATGTTGGGGCGCTGGCGACGTTGCCGGAACGTCAGCTGCGCGAAGGCTTGGCCGAAGCGGTCAAGCACGGCATCATCGAAGGCGACGCCACCTTCGAAAGCCTGGAGACGCTGGCGCCGCACCCCTTGCGAAAATGGCCTTGGGAAAAGGTCGTCGCCGATTCGCTGCGAGTCAAAACGATGTACGTGAACGACGATCGGCTCGAAGCCGGGACGCGCGAAGTTCTCAATCTCGGTCATACGTTCGGCCACGCGATCGAGCGCGTCACGGACTTTCGCACGTCGCACGGCGCGGCGGTCGGTATGGGTTTGCGCGCGGCCGGCCTGCTCGCACTGCGCACCGGGCGGTTCTCGGGCGCCGAGCACTTGCGTGTTCTCTCACTTCTTGCGCTGCTCGATCTGCCGCTCGCAATGCCCGCCTGCGACCCGGCCGAACTGATCGCCGCGATGGCAAGCGACAAAAAAACGCGCGCCGGCGTGCTGCGCTTCGTGCTTCCGCGCGCGATCGGCGACGTGGAGCACGGCGTAGCGGTCGGCAAGCGTCCGCTGCGCTCCGTGTTGCAGCTTGCGAGCCGGCCGCCCGGCCACGCGGAATTGCGCTGAGTCTCGAGACGTTCGGGGTCGAGGTGTTCGTGCTCGGCCGCACGGCTCGCGTCGATCGCCCATTAACGTATCTCGTTCCGACGGCCTTGGAACTCGCGCTCGGAGACGTCGTCCGCGTCCCGCTCGGTCCGCGTGAAGTGTACGGCTACGTCGTCGGCGCGCCGCATGCCGTGCCGGGAGATTCGCGGCTGCGTCCGGTTGCGGCGAAATACCCGGGCGAGCGCGCGTTCGATGCGTCGTCGCTCGCGCTCGCGCGCTGGATCGCCGAGCGTTACTGCTGTTCCCTCGGCGAGGCGCTCGGTGCGATCGTCTTCGCGCCCGCCTTACCGCGCGTGGTCGATCGTTTTCGCGTCGCCATCGCAGCCAGTGCGACCAAACCGCAGGCGAGCGTGCCGCCGCGCCTTCTGCGGCTCGTCGAGGGCGAGCTCGCCGAGGGTTTTACGCTCGAAGCGCTGTTGCGTCACCCCGAAGCACGACGAGCCGGAGATCGCCGCACCCTACTGACTGCGTTGAACGCGCTTACGCGCTCCGGGGCCGTGCTTCGCGAGCGAACCTTCGTGCAACCGCGCGTCGGTGAAGCGACCGAGACGCTGCTCGAAGTAACCGGCGTCCCAATCGTCGGGCATCGCGCGCGTGCGCTCGTTGCCGCGGTGGCCGAAGTGGACGGATTGCGCCGAAGCGATGCGCTGCTGGCGGGCTTCTCGCACGCGCTCGTCGCGCGCGCCGTCAAGACCGGGGCGCTGCGCGAACGCGTTCGGCCCAAGCCGGCGCGCACGATCCCGGCGCTTCGTAACGGCACGCCGTTCGTGCCGACCGCCGAGCAGCGCAATGCGATCGATGCCATCGTGGCTTGCATCGAAGTGGGGCGGTTCGACGAGATACTCGTGCACGGCGTGACCGGTAGCGGCAAGACATTCGTGTATCTGCAAGCGATCGCTCGCGTGCTCGAGCGCGGGCATCGGGCGATCGTGCTGGTCCCAGAGATCGCATTGACGCCGCAGACCGCACGTCGCTTCGGAGAATTCTTCGGGGAGCGCGTCGCGGTGCTCCATTCGGCGTTGTCGGAACGGGAGCGTTACGATGCGTGGCAGGCGGCGGCCCGCGGTTCGGTCGGCGTGGTGGTCGGCGCGCGCAGCGCCGTCTTCGCACCGTTGCCGGACGTGCGGCTGATCGTTATCGACGAGGCGCACGAGCGCAGCTACAAGCAAGACGGCGTACCGCGCTACGATACGCTGGCCGTCGCACGCGAACGGATGCGCTTAGCGGACGGCGTGCTGGTCCTCGGCAGCGCCACCCCACCGCTGGAAGCCGAGGCCGCCGCGCGGGCAGGGCGCCTGACGCGCGTCCGGCTCGACGCGCGCGCCTCGGCACAACCGCTGCCGACGGTCCGCGTGGTCGACCTCGCGGCCGAATTCGAACGGGGCAACCGCCGCATCTTCGGCTCGCAGCTGGTCGAAGCGCTCGCCGCGCGCCTGGAACGCGGAGAGAAGAGCGTGCTGTTCGTCAATCGGCGCGGTAGCGCGAGCTTCGTGTTGTGCCGTGCCTGCGGTGCCGTGCCGGAATGCGGGCGCTGTAGCATTTCGCTCGCTTTGCATCGCGCCGAAAACGTGATGCGCTGTCATCTCTGCGACGCGCAAGCGCCGGTACCGCTGGCATGTGCGGGGTGCGGAAGCGGTCCGATCCGCGAGTTCGGTGCCGGCACGCAAAAGGTCGTCGAAGCGGTCGAGGAGTTATTTCCAGCGGCACGCGTCGTGCGGGTCGACTCCGATACGACCACGCACGTCGGCGATCACGCGCGCTTGCTCGACGAATTCGCCGAGCGCGGCGACGTGCTCGTCGGGACGCAAATGATCGCCAAGGGACTCGATTTTCCGAGCGTTACGCTTGCATGCGTGGTGGCGGCGGACGTCGGATTGCACGCCCCGGATTTTCGCGCGGCCGAACGGAGCTTCGACCTTATCGCACAGGTCACGGGCCGTAGCGGCCGCGCCCGGCCCGGTGAAGCCATCGTGCAAACGTACGCGCCGAATCACCCCGCAATCGAATATGCGGGCCGGCACGATTTCGACGGTTTCGCGACACGCGAACTCGAGCATCGGCGCGAGCTGCGCTACCCGCCCTTTGCAGAATTGATATACGTGGCGATCGCCGGCCGCAACCGTGCAGCTACCTCGGGCGCCGCCGAGCGCTATGCCGCATTGCTGCGAGCCTTCGATGCCGCCGAGGTTCTCGGTCCCGCCCCCGAGACGATCGCCCGCGTTGACGGAGAATGGCGCTACCGTATTGCGCTCAAGGCGAGCGACGGAGCACGGATACGGGCTTACGTACGAGAGACGCTGCGCGAGGTGGCGGCGCGGGACCGCGGCGTACGACTCGCCGTCAACGTCGATCCGTGACCGCTCGGGCGCGGTCGCGGCAGACCTTACTTTTTCGCGCCGCTTCGCTTGCGAGCCGTCCGCGCCGTCGCCGGCGTTGCGGCTGCAGCGGCCGCAGCTGCGGCCGCTGAGACGCGCACGGCTTTGACCAGCCGCGCCTTCTTACGAGCTGCCTTATTGGGATGGATGACGCCCTTCTGGGCGGCTTTGTCGAACTGGCTTTCGACGCCGGGAATCAGCGCCGCATCGCCCGCGGTCTTCGCCTTTTTAAACAGCGTCTTAAGACGCGTCTTGATGTCGCGATTGCGCACGGTGCGCTTCTCGGACTGGCGGACCCATTTGACGGCGGCTTTGATATTCGGCAACGAGTTCTCCCGGACGGCGTGCGCGGGCGCGCGACAATCAGTGGCGCGAGCACGCGCGGCAGCATAGCACATCCGGCTCACGGCCGTCCACCGCAGCGCTGCGGGTCCCTCCGTCAGCGCGGCCGGCGAACCGCCGGCCGCTCAAGGATCGCGCGGTAACTCGCGTAGCGCGAGCTTGCGACCGTCCCGGCTGCGACGGCGCCGCGAACGCCGCATTCCGGTTCGTCGCGGTGCCGGCAATCGCCGAATCGGCAGGCGGCCGCCGGTTGCGCGAACTCGACGAACCCGCGCGACAGCTCGGCCGCCGTGACGCCGTCGAGCTCGAACTCGCCGAAGCCAGGACTGTCGATGAGAAACCCGCCGGGAAAACGCAGCAGGCGGCCGGTCGTCGTCGTTTGCTTGCCGCGTCCGATCTTCGAGACGGCCCCGATATCGGCCGGGCCGCCGAGCCGTGCGAACAACGTACTCTTGCCGACCCCCGATTGTCCGATCAAGAGCGAGCGTGACGATTCGAGCGCCGCGATCAGGGCGGCGGCGCCGGCGACGTCGCGGGCATCGATTACGAGCGCGGTGTAGCCGAGGGCGCGGTACGTCTGCGGCACTTCGAGCGCGCCCGGGCCGGCGGTCGCCGCTAAGTCGGCTTTGGTGAAAAACAGACGCGCCGTGATGCCGTGCAACTCCGCAAAGGCGATGAGCTCGTCGATCATCGGTACGTGCATCGCCGGACGCGCGAATGCGGCAACGATCGCCAAGCCGTCGACGTTGGCCGCCATGGTTTTGGTGCGGCCGCCGGGCGTCGTGCGTTCGAGCGTGAAGTCGCGCGGCTCACGCGCGTCGACGACGACGCGCTCGTCTTCGAGCCGTCGCGCTCGGACGAGATCTCCCGGAACCAGTGTGATCCGGTCGACGTTCTTGCGCAAGGCAGCCAGTCGCACGACGTCTTCGTCCTCGAAGACGATCCACGCAGCGTTGCGTCCAACGCTAATCACGCGGGCAAGCCGCGCGGCGTCGTGCATGCGCATGACTCCTTCTTCGAGACGTGTAAAGATGCGACAGCCTCAGGTTCGCAAGGAACGATCGTGAAACGGTTCGGCAGTGCCCGGTTCGACGCGGTGCTCGGCTCTGCCGAGCGCGATGCCGCAACGCGTGCGCTACGTTCGGCCGGCGCGCAGGTGACCTCCTGGAGAGCAACGGGTCGTTGCAGCTACGCGTCGCTCGACGTCGCCGACGGGTTCGCCCCAGAACCGGTGCGGGCGAATTTCGCGGACGTCCGCATCGACGTTCCGCCGCTCGCGGCACTGCGCATTCTGCCGAGGGACCGGCCGCGCCTCACGGCGCTGCTCGGCGCATTCGCAGGCCCCGGGCGGCCGAGCGGCGTCACGGACGCCTACGTCGATGGCGGTGAAGCGCTCGTCGTCGAGTTCGACGCGGCGCATACGCCGGCCGCCGTGGTGGTCGCCGTAGCCGACGCGGAACTCGCGCCGACTCCCGGCCGCACGGTCGAGGCGCTGCTGCGCTTCGACGACGCCGCGCTCGTCGCGTATGCCGGAGCCGTGCTCGGAATACCCGACTTGACTCCGGCGCGGCTGATCGAAACGTACGTGCCGTGAATCTCAATTTGCCGCGTCCCGACGTCGCGCTCGGTCCGAGCGATCTCGTCGACGTGGTCGCAACCGCCGTGCTCGTCTACTACCTGCTGATCCTCTTGCGTGGCACGCGGGCCGTTCCGATCATGTTCGGCATCGCCGTGCTTGCCGGGTTGCTCGGCCTCGCGAACATCTTTCACTTGCTCGTGCTCGCGACGATCCTGCAATTCGCGCTTCTGGGCACGGCCGTCACGTTACCGATCGTGTTCCAGCCCGAACTTCGGCGCTTTCTCGAGCAGCTCGGCCGCGGCGGAATGCTCGCGCGGCGCGAGGGGACCGACGATTCCCATTCGCTCGAAGAGGCGGTCGGCATATTGGCGCGAGCGGCGATCGTCTTGTCGAAGAATCGCATCGGGGCGCTCGTCGCGATTGAAGGCGCGACCGGCTTACGCGAGTACGTCGAAAGCGGAACGCGGCTCGACGCGCGTTTATCGGTCGAGCTGCTCATGTCGATCTTCACCCGGGCGACACCGCTGCACGACGGCGCCGCCATCGTCCGCGGCACGATCGTCGAAGCGGCCGGCTGCTTCTTACCGCTTTCGGAAAACGTGTTGACCGAAAGTCAACTCGGCACGCGTCACCGCGCGGCGATCGGGCTCTCCGAACAGACGGACGCCGTGGTACTCGTGATCTCGGAACAAAGCGGCACGATTTCGATCGCGCGTGCGGGGAAGCTCTCACGCGAACTCGGCGACGAAGGTCGTTTGCGCAGCGTATTGCTCGCCTGTTGTCGCGCCTCGCGCGGACGGCGCGGCGAGCGCGTCGTTTCGCGTGGCCGCTTCGGGCGGCGGCGACCGCGGGCGGAACGTACCGGCGGCGAACTGGTCGAGCGTGCTTGACCGGCTGGGAAACAATATAGGACTGAAACTTCTATCGCTCGGGGTCGCGCTCGCGCTATGGGCCTACCTCCGCCTGACGCCCAATCCCGTTATCGCGGCACGCTTCGAACAGCAAGTCAGCGTCCCCATTACGACCACGGGTCTCGCTACGGACGAGATCGCGCACCTGACCGACCATCAAGCCGTGGTGGCGATCGCGGTGCCGCCCGCAGGTGCGCCGATCAAACCCGACGATGTGCGTGCGGTGCTCGATCTCGCCGCCCGCGGGCCGGGCGTCTATAACGTTCCGGTCGAGATCATCGCGCCGAAATACGACATCAAGTCGCTCTCGCCGGCGACGGTCACGCTTTCCATCGAACGAATCGAGACGCGCACCTTGCCGCTTTCCATTCACTATACGAACGACCGTCGCAACCTCGTGGTCGGACCCGTATCGTTGACTCCGTCGGCAGCGAGCGTACGCGGACCGGCGAGCCTGCTCGTGCGCGTCGCGAGCCTGCGCGTCGACGTGCCGCTGACGAACGAACCGGCACGGCTCGACGCGATGTTGCGCCCCGCCGCAAGCGACGAGCGCGGCAACGAAGTGTCGGGCCTTACCGTGTCGCCCAACCTCGTGCGCGTTCGCGCCCGATTTTCCGCGTCGTCGGGATCTCGGCCTTAACGTCGTGGGCCGCATCTTCGGCACCGACGGAGTTCGCGGCGTTGCGAACCGCGACGTAACGCCCGAGCTCGCGTTCAAGATCGGCCGCGCGACGGCTAAGGCCATCGCCGCCGCCGCCGCCGCCGACGCACATCGACCCATCGTCGTCGGTCGCGACACGCGCCTGTCGGGCACGATGCTCGAAGCGGCGCTGGTGGCGGGCATCGCCTCGACGGGACGCGACACGCTTTCGCTCGGCGTCGTGCCGACGCCCGGCGTCGCGTTCGTAACGGTGGCGACGGGCGCGGCAGCCGGCATCGTTATCAGCGCTTCTCACAACCCGATCGAAGACAACGGCATCAAGATTTTTGCCGCCGACGGCTTCAAGCTTAGCGACGCGGAAGAAGACGCTCTGGAAGCCGAGATCGCGAACGATACGGCCTTACGGCCGACGCACGCGGCCGTCGGCATCGCGCGGCGCGCGCCCGACTTGGTGGAGCGTTACGTCGCGACGCTCGTTGCCGCAGGGAGCGATCTCTCGTCCCTTACGGTCGTCGTCGATGCGGCGTACGGCGCGGCGTACGAAGTGGGGCCGCGGGCGCTCGCGACGCTGGGCGCGACGGTGGAACCGCTGCACGCCGCCGACGACGGCTCGCGCATCAACGTTGCCTGCGGATCGACCGACATGTCGACGCTCATCTCGCGCGTCGCGTCGCTGGCGGCCGAACGGCCGCACGCGCACGTGCTCGGGGTGGCGTTCGACGGCGATGCCGATCGTGCGCTCTTTCTCGACGAGAACGGCCAGATCAGAAACGGCGATCACGCGATGCTCATTCTGGCACGCGAGCACAAGCGGCGCGGCACGCTGGCGGGCGACACCGTCGTCGGTACCGTGATGAGCAACGTTGGTCTCGAACGGGCATTACGCGCCGAGGGAATCGCGCTCGAGCGCGCAGCCGTCGGCGACCGGTACGTCCTGGAACGCATGCGCTCTGCGGGGCTTTCGCTCGGCGGCGAGCAGTCGGGCCACGTGATCGATCTGGCGCGCAACACCACGGGCGATGGACCGGCCGCTGCGGTCGCCGTGCTCTCCGCCGTCGTACGTAATAAATCGACGCTTGCGAAACTCGCTTCTGCACTGGTAGTCGCGCCGCAAGTGCTCGTTAACGTGCGCACGCCGAATAAAACGGTGTTAAACGAATTACCGGTGCGCGCTGCCATAGCACGCGTCGAGGCCGAACTCGCAACGGACGGACGCGTGCTCGTGCGCGCTTCCGGGACGGAACCGTTAATTCGTGTTATGATCGAAGGCGACGATCAACAGCGCATCGATCGCCTCGCGAGCGAACTCGCCGAGGTCGTGGCGCGCTCCGCCCGCTCATAAGGAAACGATATCCGCATGTCCGACTCGTTGCTTCGCGTCGCGCCGTTCGCGCTCGCCACGCTCGCGCTCGTCGCAGTGCGCGCTCCTGCGCCGGCGCAAACGCCTGCGATCTCGCTATCCGTCGATGCGCGTTCGGCCGCGCAAAAAATTTATCACGTCAGCGAAATGCTGCCCGCGACGCCGGGTGCGTTCACGTTCGTGTACCCGAAGTGGATCCCGGGCTACCACGGACCCGTCGGGCCGATCGAAGGCGTGGTGAGTCTACGCGTCACTGCCGGCGGTACGACGCTCGACTGGCGACGCGACCTCGCCGACATGTATGCGGTTCACACGACGGTCCCGGCGAACGCGACGAACTTGCATGTCGACTTCGACGTCGTCGGCGCGCCTTCGCGTAACGGTCAGAACGAGCCCGTGAGCACGTCGCAGCTCGCGCTCGTCGAGTTCAGTAATTTTACGATCTATCCGCAAGGCGCGAACGCGCTTTCGACGCCGGTCGACGCGTCGCTAACGCTGCCCGCCGGCTGGACGTTCGGCACGGCACTGCCGATTCGTAGCCACGACGGACCGGTCGTCTCGTTCGCAACCACGTCGCTGTATACGCTGATCGATTCGCCCGTCATCGCAGGCGCCCATCACCGCCGCTTCGACCTCGGACCGAACGAGTTCTTGGATACGGCCTCCGATTCCGACGCCGGCGCGACGCCGACGGCGAAGTTTCTTACCGGAATGAAGCACCTCGTCGCCGAGGGGCCGGCGCTTTATGGCGGCCGCCATTATCGCGATTACCACTTTCTGTTGACCCTCAGCGACGAAATCGACCCCGAAGGCATCGAACATCACGAGTCGAGCGACGATCGTGCGGGCGAAATGTATGCCGCGGACGATGACGAGTACAGCTACTTCGCAGACTTATTGCCTCACGAGTACTCGCATTCATGGAACGGGAAGTACCGCCGGCCGGGCGATTTGTTCGTAACGAATTACCAGGATCCGGAGAAGACGGATCTCCTTTGGGTGTACGAGGGGCTCAACCAGTACAACGGAGAGAAACTCTCGACGCGCTCGCGGCTCAACAGCTTCGATATTCAGCTCGACGAACTCGCCGCTGCCGCCGCGAGCATGGACGTCGAAAGCGGACGGCATTGGCGCCCGGTTCGCGACACCGCGGACGGCGCGCCGTTTCTCTATGTGGCTCCGTCGCCGTATTATGCAATTCGCCGAAGTGCGGGCGACTTCTATACGGAAGGAAACCTCATCTGGCTCGAAGCCGACGTGACGATTCGCCGGCTGACTCACGATCGCAAGTCGCTCGACGACTTTTGCCGCTTGTACGGTCGCGGCTCCGATATGAAAAGCGTACCGGGCGTTGATCCGTACGACGAACCGCAGATTCTTTCACTCCTGAACCAAGTCGCGCCGTACGACTGGGCGGCATTCTTCAACGCACGGATCGCCGACATCGCGCCGCACGCCCCGCTCGGCGGAATCACCGGCGCCGGCTACAAGTTAGTGTACGACGACAAAGCCTCGGAGCTGGAGAAGAAGGCGTCGCGGGGCGGCAAGGGAGGGGTCGACGCACGATATTCGATCGGTCTCAGTCTCTCGGCCGACGGCCACATTAACGATATACTCACGCAGTCGCCCGCATTTGCGGCGGGGCTCGCCCCCGGCATGCAAATCGTAGCCATCGACGGCCGTAAGTATTCGGACGACGTTCTGCACGCTGCGCTCAAAGCGCATAAAGGCAAAACTTCGCTGATGGAATTGACCTATGCGAACGGCGACTTCATCCGCATGTCGCCGATCGACGCGCACGAAGGCGAACGTTATCCGCATCTGGTTCGCGTGGCCGGTTCGCCCGACGTTTTGCGCAGAATCTACGCACCCCGGACGTACGCGGCGCCGAACGATAGAGCGGGCAACAAGTCGTAACGAGCGGCCCGTGCGATCGCGCACCGGCAAAAAATGTGAGCCGGCACGCGAGCGTAACGCAGGACACACTCGGCGGCCCGCAAATTGGACAGAGACTTGGGGTAGCGTCCCCTAGTCAGACGAGTGACGTTACGTCACTCGTCATTCCGCACTCGCCGAAATCGCTGAATCTGGACTCGGTCCGGAGCGGGGGATTCCAGGGTGGGGTGAATGCGCCGGTCGGCGCACGGGCGATCCTCTCGGCCCGAACCCGTCAACTAACCTCGCAAGCGTTGAACTGAGGAAATGTTGATCCGTCCACTTGGAACGGCTCTTGCAGCCGTCGCCTTCGCCGCCTCGTTATCGAGTGTGGCGTCTGCGAGCGACATGCTCGCTCCGCCACGACCCGTCACCGCTGCGGCACTCGCGACCGACGCAAGCATTCGTGCCGATCTCGAAGCGATCGAGACGGCGACCGCGACGTCGCAACCCGACGCCGATTTGAAGATGTGGTCCGCGCCGCATACGACGGCACACGGGCCGTTGTTTGCCGGCGGCAAGCGTTCCGACGCGATGCATCGCTTCGCGCGCGGAATCGTCAGCCGCACGTCGTCGCTCGCGATTTCGTTGACCCGCGACGCCATGCGATACATCGGGACGCCGTACGTCTTCGGCGGTACGTCGCCCGCCGGTTTCGATTGCTCGGGCTACGTACAACACGTCTTCGCGATGCTCGGCATCGCGTTGCCGCGTACGGCCGACGCTCAGTTTTATGCCGGGCGGTCGACGCGCGGACAGATGAAGGCCGGCGACCTCGTCTTCTTCCAAACCTACGAGCCAGGTCCGTCCCACGTCGGCATCTATCTGGGACACGGACATTTCGTTCACAGTTCGAGTCACGGCGTGATGGTCAGCCGCATCTCGGAAGGTTATTGGGCTTCGCGCTACCTCGGCGCGAAGCGCGTCAGCCAGAGACTCGCGAGCCGCTAAGCAGCGATCGCACCCGCTCCCGGGCCCAGACGAAGCTCCGGTCCCCCTTCCTGAGCTTTGTCTTTTCCCGCTTCACGAGGCGAATCGGTGCGGTCGGTCAAACGCGGACGTGCGCGGTGGGGTGTCGCCAAGTGGTAAGGCAGGGGACTTTGAATCCTCCATTCGTTGGTTCGAATCCAGCCACCCCAGCTCGCTCTGCGGTGTGACGATACGCGAGTCGCTCGACGGCGTATTCGCCGCGTGGCGCAGTGGAGATGCGCTTCGCTCGGGGGCGCACTTCTCGCCGGCCGGCGTTTATCATGAGGCTGGTCGCGTACCGCTTGCCGGACGCGACGCGATCGTCGCGCATTTTACCGCGTTCTTTCGCGACGGTCCGCGCTGGCTGATCGCCGTCGACGAGACGCTCGTCGAAGGAGATCGTGCGGCCGTGCGTTACCGCTTCGCGGTCGAACGTGGCGACGGGTGGTGGCAGGAGCGTCCCGGCTGTGCCTTCGTAACCTTTGCGGACGGAACGATCGTCGAGTGGCGCGAATACGAGGGATAGACATGTCACGAGATACGTTGAGCATCGACGTCACCAGTGTCGGCGGCGGCGCGGTTCGCATATTCGCGCTGAGCGGCACGCTCGATATCGCGACGTCGCCGAGCTTGCGTGCCGCGCTGATCGAAGCGGCCGACCGCGGCGAGCACGAAATCGTCGTGGATCTTTCACAACTCGAGTTTCTCGATTCCACGGGCCTCGGCGCGCTCATCGGCGCGCACAAGCGCGCTGCCGAACATGGCGGATCGATCCGGCTGGTCGCGCTGGAGGGGCAGATTTTGCGCTTATTGCGCATCACGGGGTTGCTCGACGTGTTTTCGGTCTATCCGACCGTCGAAGCAGCTATCGGCGATCAGGCACGGCTCGTCGGCCTATAGGCGTCGTAGGCGTCGTCGAGCATCTCGACGACGTGCTTGACGCGAATCTGGGCGCCCGACTCGCGCAATCCGTTCGTCAGTTGTAACGCGCAACCCGGATTCGCCGTAACGACGACGTCCGGCTGAACGGCTCGAACGTGATCGATCTTCCGGCGGCGTAGGCGCCGGGCCATGACGGGCTGCGTGACGTTGTAGACGCCGGCGCTGCCGCAGCAGAGCGCGCTCTCGTCCATCTCGCGCAGCGTGAGACCCGGTATTCGTGCGAGCAGCCGGCGCGGCGCCGCAGCGATGCGTTGGGCGTGTACGAGATGACACGGTTCTTGATACGTCGCCACGCTCTCGAGCCGGCCCAGATCCGGTGCGATGCCGATTGCATCGAGGTATTCGGTTACGTCGCGCACGCGTGCAGCGAATTCGCGAGCGCGATGCGCCCATTCGTCGTCGGTGGCGAGGAGCCGGGCGTATTCTTTGAGCGCCGATCCGCAACCGGCGGCGTTGACGACGCAGACGTCGGCGCCGGAGCGTTCGAATGCGACGATATTCTTGCGGGCCATCTCCCGCCCGCGCCGCATGTCCCCTGCATGCACGGCGATCGCGCCGCAACAGCCCTGGCCCGCGGGCACCACGACGCAGCACCCGGCGCGACGCAGGACGCGCACCGTCGCCTCGTGCGTGCGCGCGAACGCAATTTGGGCGATGCAGCCGGCATGCAGAAATACGGTAGCTTTGCGCGTGGCCGTAGGCTCGAACCGTTGGTTCTTAGGCACGAAGAAGCGGGCGTCGATCTCCGGTGCCGACGCTTCGAGCTCGGCGATGCCGAACGCACGTAGCAAGCCCGACGCGCGCAGCACCGCGCGTACGCCGCTACGCTGATACGAGCGTAGCAACCGGCCGGCGAATCGCATCGCGCCGAGATGGGTGAAGAGCAATCCTAAGCTGAGCGTGCGCGCGAGCCGGCGTGGCGGCGGTTGCGTCGCCGTCCGCGCGCGCTCGATCTGCGTGCGAGCGGGCTCGAGTAACGCACCGTAATCGACGCCGGAGGGACAGACGGCGGAACAGGCGCGACAGTCCAGGCACTCCGACATCTGGTGCGTGAAGCCGGGATCGAGCACATCGAGACGTCCTTCGTCGACGGCTTTGATGAGCGCGATGCGGCCGCGCGGACCCGACGTTTCCACGAGCGTCTCCGCGTACGTCGGACACGCGGGCAGGCACAGCCCGCAGCGTACGCACGCATCATAGACGTTTTGCGGCGGCACGTCGGGAGCCGAAAAGCCGCTCGCGTGCCGCAGCTCGCTCGCGCCCTTAGGGAAGGTCGAACGCATCGACGCCACCCTCATCGGGGAAGATCTTGCCGGGATTCATGATGCCGAGCGGATCGACCGCGGCCTTGATGCGCCGCATGATGCCGACCGCGCCGGGTCCGAGGTCGCGTTCGAGAAATTGCTTCTTCAAGAGCCCGATGCCGTGCTCGCCCGAGAGCGTGCCGCCAAGCGAGACGGCCGCTTCGAAAATGTCGCGTGCCGCCATCTTGACGCGCGCCATTTCCGCTGGGTTTCGGCGATCGCAGAGGATGTTGGGATGCAGATTGCCGTCACCGGCGTGCCCGAAGAGCGGAATCAGCAGATCGTGGCGCTTTGCGATCGAGCGAACGGCCGCGATCATGGCGACGAGTTCGCTGCGCGGTACGGAGATGTCTTCGCCGAGCTTATGCGGCCGTTTGCGCGCGAGCGCGGGCGATATGGCGCGCCGCGCTTCCCACAGCGCCGCACCTTCTTCGGGCCCTCGCGCCACCCGAACGTCCGTCGCACCGGCGTCGCGTGCGATTCGCGCAATCAAGTCGAGTTCGCGATCCACGATATCCTCATATCGGCCATCGATCGCGAACAGTAACAGCGCGTCGCTGACGGTCGGCAGACCGCACGGTCGCATTTCTTCCACGCACTCCATGGTCAGGCGGTCCATCAGCTCGATCGACGCCGGCAGGAGCCCGCTGCGCAGCATCGCTTGTACGGCGCGCGCGGCATCCTCGATGCGGTCGAACGCGGCGGTTGCCGTCTTCGCGAAGGGCGGAAGCGGCAAGAGGCGCAGCGTGATCTCCGTGATCGTGCCGAGCGTCCCTTCGGCGCCGACGAACAGCGCACGCAAGTCGTACCCCGTGACGTTCTTGACCATCTTTCCGCCCGTGCGAATGAGCTCGCCGTCCGGCAAGACGATCTCGAGCGCCGCAACGTAATCGGACGTAACGCCATATTTGAGGCAACGTGCGCCGCCGGCGTTCTCGGCGACGTTGCCGCCGATCGCCGACTGACGCAAGCTCGAGGGATCGGGCGGGTAGAAGAGGCCGCGCGCTTCGACGGCGCGTTGTAAGTCGGCCGTGACGACGCCCGGCTCGACGATTGCGACCGCGTTCGCTTCGTCGATTTCGCGAATGCGGTTCATGCGCGTCAAGGCCAGCACGATGCCGCCGGTCAGCGGCACGGACCCTCCGGAAAGGCCGCTTCCCATGGCGCGCGGCGTGAGCGCGAGCCGCGCGCGCGTCGCCAGGCGATGCACCGAGCGCACCTGCTCTCGCGTTGCAGGCAAGACGACGCACAGCGGCGTGCGGTCGTACCATGTCGCGTCAAAGCCGTACGCAAGCAGGTCCGCCTCGGCCACGAGGACGTGTTCCTCGCCAACGGCCGCCCGCAACTCGTGCACGACGGACGTATCGAGCGGTCGAGCGATCAAGCCGGGTTCGATTGTGTGAGCGAGCCCATAGCAGCCGCGCGGGGCCGCGGATTCCGCACGACCGAAAGAGCGAGCATGAGCGCCGGAACGCTTACCGTCCCTCGACGCGCGGATTCGATCTTCGCCGACGGTTTGCGCATGATGCGGGAGAAGTTCGCGATCTACGCCGCGTTCGCCGCCATCTGCGCGTTCGCCGCGTGGCTCGCGTTACCGCGCATCGACATGTACGACGTCCTCGCCCGCCGTCCGGCGGCGCTCGTCACGACGCCGCCCGTGAGCGTAGCGTTGTTGCTCTCGGTCGCGGCGCTGTTCTTCGTGTTGCCGTGTGCGGTACGGCGCATTCGCCCGACGTTCACCATGACGACTTGGCGTGCCGCCGTGACGCTCGTAACGATCGTCGTCGTCGCGACCGCGACTGAGCTCGGATACGCCTTTGCGGTCGTTCCGGGCATCGTAGCGGCCGTGTTGCTCTCGCAGGCCCTCATTGGAGCGCTCGTGACTGCGCCCGAGCGTCCCCGGTCCGCCGACGTTCGCGGTACGATCGCCCGCGCCGCGCGTGCGTCGGTGCGCCTCACGCGCGCGCATTTCGTCACGACGCTCGGCGTCGTCGCGCTGTCGCTGCTAATTCTGCTCGTGCCGTTCATGCTCGCATTGCTCGGCCTCGCGATCTTGGGAGTGACCGCTCCGCCGTCGCTCGTATTGACGACGCCGCTGTTATTCATGACGTTCGTGTACTTCGAATGCGTGCGCTACGCTCTGATCGTGCGTTGGTACGCGAAGCTCTCCGCCGAGGAGCACCCCGCAAGCTCGACGTAACGCATGCGTTGCGCGCCCACCGGGAGATTTTCGTGGCAGAGACCGTCGACACCGAATACCGCCTAACGACCGAACCGAAGCTTAAGCGCTTCGTGATCGACTCCCTGAGCAAAGTCGGCGTCTCCGAAAGCGACGCTGGGGTCGTCGCCGACGTGCTGGTGGAAGCGGACCTGCGCGGGGTCGAGTCGCACGGCGTCGCTCGGCTCGAGTCGTACTACGTTAGCCGCATCCGCGCCGGTCAGCTCGATCCCCGGCCGAGCATAACCGTCGCGCGCGAGACGCCGACGTCGATCTTGCTCGATGCCGGCAACGGCCTCGGCCACCCGGCCGGTAAGCGCGCGATGGAAGCGGTGATCGAAAAAGCCAAGCACGGCGGCACGGCCTTCGGCGCCGTTCGTAACTCGAATCATTTCGGCATTGCGGGGTACTACGCGATGCTCGCGCTGCCGTCGGATTTGATCGGCATTTGCTCCACGAATTCGGTGCGCTACGGCGCACCGACGTACGGCAAGTCGATCATGCTTGGAACCAATCCGTGGGCCTATGCGATACCGGCCGCGCAAGAACCGCCGTTCGTGCTGGACTTCGCGACGACGACGGTCCCGCGCGGCAAACTCGAGGTGTATCAGCGCAAAGAAAAAGCGCTCGGAAAAGGCTGGGCGATCGACGCAAACGGCGTCGAGACGCTCGACGCCAAAGCGGCGCTCGGAGGCGCACTCTTGCCCCTGGGCGGATTCGGCGTGGATAACGGCGGTCACAAAGGGTACGGACTCGGTCTGCTGGTTGACATCATGTGCGGCGTGCTCTCCGGCGGCGCGTTCGGGGACGATTTACCGCTTCCGTCGAGCGGCCCGCAACCCGGCAAGATCTCGCACTTCTTCGGCGCGATCGACCCACGCGGCTTTCGCGACACCGAGGCCTTCAAACGCGACATGGACGCCGAACTGCGCGCATTCAAAAATTCGCCGAAAATCCCGGGGCAAGATCGCATCTACGTGGCGGGCGAAATCGAATACGAGAAAACGATCGCTAACCGGCGTGACGGCGTCCCGGTACACGTAAAGATCTGGAGTGGTCTCGAGAAATTGGCCGGTGAACTCGGGATGCCGTTCGAGTTGGCGCGCTGATGGCGGTAACCGTGGCGCAACTGCGTGCGATCGGCGACGGCATCGTCGGCGTGCGCTCGAACGGCGTGACGTTGCAAGGCCGGCTCGTACGTGACCGCTTGAGCGACGACGCCGTAATGGCGCTGTTCGAAGACGACCAGCAACGCGAATTCATCGTCGCCCTCGAAGATATCTCGGAAATCGTGGAGAGGTAGCCCGGTCTCCCACACGAATTTTCCGCTTATGGTTCACGTGAACGTCGGCTCTCCGGTCGGCACGTACAGCGTCGGAGGCACCGCGTTCTTTCGTTACGTCGTCCGCTTGGCCGACGTCGGTCTGCCGCTTCGGCCGGCCGATCGCGATGCGATCGACATCCTCACCGCGATCCCGAACGCGTTCGTCGATGAAGACGAATACTCGGGCAACGGCTGGCGCGTAATTCCGGCGTCGTCGTACGAAGATTGGCCGGTGCTCGAGGCGACGCCGCAGCGCCTACGAGGCGCGCTCGAAACGGCTCGCCGCGTGCTTTGGGAACACGCCGGCCCCGCGGGCATATCGGCACGCGAAATTTCGACGATCGAAGACGAGATCGAGAACGTGTTGTCCGTTCTCGCACGCGCCGAAGCGGCCGGGTATAGCGTCAACGTCAGCTACGTATCGTAAACCGCTAACGCCTCGCGCCCAGCACCGCGCACCGCGCGGCGCGCAAGCCGAGCCCGCGCAACAACTTGAGCGGGCGCGCAAGATATACGATCGCATTGCCGTCTTGATGCCGTAACAGGGCTTGGACTTGCGCCTGACTCGCCGTCGACGACGCGGTGTAGATCTGCCGCACCAGGGGACGAACTCGAGCGTCTTCATTACGGCGCGTGCGCGTGCCGAAGAAAGCTTCACGCCCCTGTGAGACGTAAACGAAGCCGACGATCGGCGTCCCCGCAATCTTCTGCGCGATGAGCGCGTCGATGCGCACGATCCGATCGGGCTTCGTGCGCTCCACGCGACGCAACACGTCGCGTGGCGGGGCGAGCGGCTCGCCCACCCCCAAAAACGAATCGAGGCAATGCGCGGGCAGCGCTGGGGCCGGCGTTCCGAGTGCGAGAAGCAAAGCGACGATCATAGCGACGACCTCGATCGCACCACGTTATTGTCGATTACCGAAAAGCGAACCGAGCACGTTTCCAACGTTACTCGTTCCGCCGGCCTGCTGCGCGCCCTCGGCCGCCGGCTCGTGTAGGTCATCGACTGCAATCCCACCCGGCCCGGACCGTAGAAACGGTTCATCTGCAGCGCGACGCCGCCGACGAACGCGCCGAGCGCCCCGAGCAGGCCCCCGCCGCCCTGCGACTGCAGCACGGGAACCGTGTCCATGCGGACGTTCGAGTCTTTCCAAAGCCAAGCACCAGGCTCGACATCGAGCATTTCACCTGGTTGCAACGTTTTTTCGAACACGTTGCCGTATCCGTGCAGCAGCAGTAGGCCTTCGCCCTTGCTAGCCGAGAAGCGGTCCACGAAGAGTCCGGTGCGCGAGAAGAAGACGTTAGCGAGCCCCGTTTGCCAGAAGAAACTGTAGTCGACGTTGCTCGTAGCGAGCAAGAATTGATGTTCGCGCACGTCGATCGCCTGGCCCGGCGCGATGCGCAGGGCGACGATCTGGCCAGGCGCCTCGCGCGAAAACGCAATATTCCCGGGCCCGCGAGCGGTGGAAATGAAAATCTGCAAGCCCGCGAAGAAGCGCTGCGCGGCGTTTTGCAGGCCCATGAAGCCAAGCGTGACGTTGGGCTGTTTCCATAACAGAATGTGGTGTTCGAAATAAACGGTCTGTTGCGCGCCGAGTTCCACGTCGACCACAGGAACGAGCTCGCCTTCGACCTTGACCGTCATGTCGCCGACGCGGATCGGCTCCTTGGGGTTGGCGCTTTCCGGCACCGGTTCGGCGTACGAGCCGATCTGCGTGACGGCGGGCGCCGGCGCACCGCAATTCGCGCAGAAGCGCGCGCCGGGAACGAGCGGCGTCTGACAGGTCGGACAGTTCATTTTGACCTCCGGACGAGTGCGAAAGGACGGCGTCTCGTACCGCGCCGCCGCCTTCGGGTTTCGGCCGCCAAGGCGCTACGGTGAAGGGTGCGTTCGACCCGTATCCGTTCGTGCGTCCGGTGCTGCACGCCCTCGACCCCGAAACGGCGCATGAAGCCGGTCTGCGAGCGCTCGAGTACGGGCTCTTTCCGGCGAAGCGACGCATCTCGGACCCGGTGCTCGAGACGACGCTCTTCGGCCGCCGACTTTCGCATCCGCTCGGGTTGGCCGCAGGCTTCGACAAGAACGGCCGCGTTTTCGCTCCGGCTTTCGGCCTCGGCTTTAGCTTCGTGGAAATCGGCGGGGTCACGCCGCTCCCCCAAGCCGGCAACGCCAGGCCGCGGGTGTTCCGGCTCCCGCGCGAGCGGGCGATCGTCAATCGCATCGGTTTTGCGAACGACGGAATGGACGTCGTAGCGTCACGCATCCGGGACCGGCGCGGAACCGGTTTACTCGGCATCAATCTTGCCGCGAATACCGATAGTGTCGACCCGCCGGACGACTTCGTTCGCCTCGCGCTACGCTTCGTTCCGCTGGTCGATTATATAACGCTCGACATCTCGTGTCCGAACACGCGCAACGGGAGACTCTTTCTCGAACGAGGGCCGCTCGAAGACCTGCTCGGGCGATTAGCGGCCAGCTTCGAAGACGCGGCACTCGCGCGCCCTAAGATCGTCGCAAAACTCGGCCCCGACCTTGACGAGGCGCGATTGGCCGACCTGTTGTCGGTGCTCTGCGCGCATCGCATCGACGGACTGGTCATCAGCAACACGACGAGCGAGCGGCCGTCGTCGTTGACGAGCGAAGCTCGAAACGAAGTAGGCGGCTTGAGCGGACCTCCGCTCTTCGAACGATCGACGCGCATGCTTGCGCACGTCTATGCCGCGACGCACGGGAAGCTTACACTGATCGGTGTAGGCGGCATTGCAAGTGGCAAAGACGCATATGATAAGATTCGAGCGGGTGCTACCGCGTTGCAACTCTATACGGCTCTGGTCTATGGCGGGCCGCCGGCGATTCGACGCATCGTGAGAGAACTGGCTGGCTATCTGCGACACGACGGATTTTCGTCCGTAAAGGCGGCAGTCGGCGCAGACGTTTCGTCATCGTACGCAATCTAGTGTACCGACCCGCAAATAGCGGTACAGTCGCTCGCGCTTCGTCTCTGCAGCGTCGCTCGTCGCTTAAATTGCTCGGCAATTCTGCGCTTCTCGCTCCTCGCGGAGCCAGAAAATCGTTGTCGGATCGGCACACTGGCATCGCCACGGTACTCGAAGGAACGAGGACGGTAAGGAAAAACCTTACTCAGATGATCAGGAGCAAGGTCAGCAGCAAAGCTCAGACGACGCTACCCCGATCGGTCCGCGCTGCTTTGCACATTGTCGAAGGCGACGAACTGCTTTATGTAGTCGACGGAGACCGCGTCGTGCTTACTAAAGCACAGCCCCGCGCCGGCGACGACCCATTCGCGGCCTTTGACGAATGGGCATCCGACAACGACGCTCGCGCATATGCCGACCTTTAACACGTGGGATATCGTCAAGGTACCGTTCCCGTACGTCGATCGTCCGGTCAGGCAGCGTCGCCCCGCCCTCGTCGTAACAAGTGAAATGGCGGATCTCCCTCAGGCGCTCCTATGGGTCCTGATGATTACGAGCGCAGAGAATCGTCGCTGGACGAGCGACGTCGTCATTTCGAACCCCTCGAGAGGCGGTTTATCGGCACAATCCGTGGTTCGTTGCTCGAAAATAGCGACCATTGAGTCTGCTCAGACGGAGGCGATTGGCCAACTGTGTTTACGAGACAGAGCGCTTGTAGCGCGTCACGTAAGGGCATTTCTCAAACACGTAGTAGAAGCAAACCCGCGAGCGCGGCGCTTTACATCATGAAACTACGATTCTAGGATGTTACCTGGGACGGGATGCGGCCAGGATTCGCGCGACATTGCTAACCGCAGTGATCCCCCGTGACCGGAGCGAAGCGCAACCACCGTATGGCCGCGAAACCACCGGAACGTCGCGGGCGTGCGACGCGCGAGCAAGCGCTCTACCTGCCGGAACATTCGACCATCCGCGCGTTCGTGACCGAATTACATTATGCCGCCGGTCGCGGCGCGCGGACCTGCGAGGCGTACGCGCGCGATTTGGAATTTTTTTCCAAAGCGATGGGGCGCGACGTCGCGCTCGCGGAGCGGGCCGATATCAAAGCGTTCGTGCTTGAACTCGCCGCCGCACGCCGCTATCAGCCCGCCGCGATCCGGCGTAAGCTCGTCGCGTTGCGGCGCTTTTACCGGTACCTCGTCTTGGAGGGCCGCCGTGCGGACGATCCGACGGTCGGGATCGTCGCACCGAAGCTTCCCAAGCGCTTGCCCGTGGTGCTCGACGAGGACGACGTCGCGCGTCTGATCCGTACGCCGCCCCCCGCCGGTCGCACCGACTTCCAACGGCTCCGCGATCGAGCGATCCTCGAAGTGCTCTACGCAAGCGGCGTCCGGCGCGCGGAAGTCGCGGGCCTCAACCTCACGGACGTCGATCTCGAACGGCGGATCATGCGCGTGATCGGGAAAGGCGACAAGCAGCGTACCGTCCTCATCAACGTCACGGCAGCCGAGGCGATGGCGCGCTATCTCGGCCATCGACCGCGAACCGCCGACGAAGCGTTTTTTGTCGGTCGGCGTGGTAAGCGTTTGGGCGTCCGCGCGATTTGGGAGATCGTGACGTCGTGCGAAAAATTGAGCGGCTTGGCGTTACACGCGACGCCGCACGTCTTGCGCCATTCGTTCGCGACGCATCTCCTCGAGAACGGCGCGGACTTGATGACGATCAAAGAATTACTCGGCCACGAGAGTCTGGCGACGACACAGATCTACACCAACGTCTCGGTCGAACATATGCGCAAGACCTACGACGACGCGCATCCGCGCGACAAGCGCGACGATCGCTGAGGATCGCGCCGGCCGGGTAAGAAACTCCCATGCGTTCGCGGATGGCGCGATGATGCCGCGGCATATCGGTTAGCGCTTGCAATCGTAGCGGCATCTGTTCGCAAGCATCGCGATTTCCTGGCTGCTCACGCTAGTCTGCATGAGGTCAAGCGCCGTCTTGCCGAGGCCCGGCGACAGTCATCGACGGTGGACAATACCCCACTGGGAAGCGCCTGAGAGAACGGTGACGGCCATCAAACGCATGCTGGGGTTGGAAGAATGAGCAGCACGGAGTTCATCTACGTTTCCCGTCCAGGCGGGCCCGCCAGCCTCGCATTGAGGGGCGGACCCGTCCCGGTACCGGGTCCCGGCGAGGTTTGCGTAGCGGTTGAGGCAGCGGGCGTAGCCTTCGCCGACATCATGGTGCGCGAGGGACGATACCCTGGTGTGCGCACGCCGATTACGCCGGGATACGATCTGGTTGGCCGGGTTGAAGCAGTCGGTCGCGGCGTCGATCGCCCCGCGCTTGGCCGCCGCGTTGCGGCCCTGACGGTTACCGGCGCTTACGCCCGTCATGTGATCATTCCGGCCGCCTGGGCCGTTGAACAGCCTCTCCGGGCAAGCACGATCTGGTCGCAGCTCTCGGCGGTATCCCCATCGACATGCCAAGGAGGATTTCGTCGCGCGCGTTCGCTCGGAGACAGGCGGGTTGGGCGTAGACGCCGCTTTCGATCATCTTGGCGGGGCGCATCTTAAGCGATCGTTCGCCGCCCTTCGCGCTACAGGGGTACTCGTTGCGTACGGGGGATTGAGCGCATTCAAGGGCGGGCGTCTGAACTTGATAAACGGCGTGCGGATGCTCATAACGCAGCCGCAATTTAAGCCTCTCGACCTATTGTCAGCCAACAAGGCCGTTGTGGGGTTCGACATCGCTGGCCGGAGGAGAGTCCGACCCGACTGGTTCGCCGCCGATCTCAAGGAGATATTCGTCCTCGCGCAAGTCGGCGCTCTTCAACCTATAATCGCTTCACGCTTACCGCTTTCCCGCGCCCGCGAGGCGCACGAGATGCTGGGAGGCAGTAATGTCCGTGGGAAGATTATCCTCGACATGAACGCCGGATGACGGGGCAGTAAAGCGTCCACCATGTCGGGCGGAAATAGCGGCTTGGAGCGGCTTTTGTCGAGGGCGACGTCGCTCGCGCGCGTACGTCCGACATTAAGCCTGCTTCGCACTCCGCCGCCGGCGGGACGGACGGAGTTTCAGCGCTTACGTGACCGGGCGATTTTAGAGGTGCTGTACGCGAGCGGCATTCGCCACGCGGAACTCGCAGCGCTCGACTTGCACGACGTCGATCTCGATCGGCGGCTCATGCGCGTGACGGGCAAGGGCAACAAACAACGAACCGTGCTGATCAATAACGCTGCGGCCGACGCCATGCGGGCGTACCTCGCACATCGACCGCGATCGAACGAAGAGGCTTTCTTCATCGGGCGCCGAGGCTTGCGGCTCGGCGTTCGCGCCGTGTGGGACGTCGTCAAGACGATCGAACGGCTAAGCGGCCTCTCGATTTATGCAGCGCCCCACGTCATGCGCCATTCCTTCGCAACGCATCTGCTCGAAAACGGCGCAGATCTGATATGGAAGGAACCGCACCGCTCTCGTTTCTTACGTGAAGCCGACCTTCGTGCTCTTGGGAAACGGCGCTGCGCCCGACAGCCCGGTGCCGGGCGCTCTACCCGTGCACATCGCCGCAGAATATGATATGCGCGGCGACGCGTCGCCGCAGCTGACCTTACGCTTGAGGACGACGACTGGACTGGCGCATTACGTCCGCGTGCCGATCCCCGTTCCGACGCATTGGGGCGTCTGGGCCGGGTGACGTTCAATTCAACATCAGCGAAGAGATGATCGACGGTCTCGCATTGGAAAACGCAAGCGCATTAATGCGGGTACGTGGCACCGTATGATCGGGAAACTTCTTCGACCAATTCGTAGCGGCCCGGCCGGGTTGGCCGGCAACGACCCGCGCATCGCGACATCCGTAACGCTCGAGGTTTCGAGCCCGGATTTCGCAAGTGGCACGCCGATGCCGCAAGCGTATCGTGGTCTGCGCGGAATCTCTCCGCCGCTCGTGTGGACGAACGTGCCTCCCGCTGCGAGCGAGCTGGTGCTGATCGTCGAGGATGTCGACGTGCCGTTTCCCGCGCCGCTCGTGCACGCCATCGTGTACGGAATCGATCCCGCGCGGGGCGAGATCGGCGCCGGCGAAATTCCACCGTTACGACCCGGCGGCCCGACGCGCAGCGGCGGGGCGTCGCTCGGCAAAGGCGCCGGGCTCGCGCCCGGCTGGGTTCCGGTAACGCCCATCCCCGGGCATGGACCGCACCGCTACGTCTTCCAACTCTTCGCGCTCGACGACATGTTGCCACCCTTCGCAAAACCACCGGGCAAACGTGAGATCCTCGATGCGATGGCCGGACACGTCGTCGCGCGCGGCGCCACGAGCGGCCTCGCGGAGGCGTGAAGCCGAGGCTGACCCGGACGACCCTCGCGCTCGGCGCATGCGTGCTCGCGCTCGCGCTCGCGAGTCGCGCCAGTGCGGCGAGCCGGCCCTGGCTATTTGTCAGCGATGTTCATGCCGGACAAGACCGGCCGCGGGATCGTATCTCGCCGTACGGCGTCGACACCAACGACTTATTACTCGAGAGCGCCCTCGCCGAAATGCGTCGTGTCGACCCCGATCCGCCGGTCGTGGTCATCACCGGCGATTTCGTTTGGCACCGCGCTCCGCCGGGTCGAGCGTTGTCCATCATAACGGGCCTCGCACATCGTTTCGGCGCCGCGTTTCCGCGCGCGCAATTCCTGATTGCGCTCGGGAATAACGATTCGGATTGCGGCGATTACGGAACGCCGTCGGTAGCGTTTCGGCGCGAGGTGGCGCGCGCGTGGGAGCCGCTCGTCAACCGCCACGGCAGCGCGCCGAATTTCGAACGTACGTTCACGCGCGACGGTTCGTACGTCGCGTCGTTGCCGGTCGCCGGCCTGCGAGCGGTTGCGATCGACGACCGCGCAGCGAGCTTGCGTTACCGCCCGGCGTGCGGCCCCCGCAATGCCAAAGCGATCTTCGGACGGCTCGGCGGATACTTGCGGGATAATCCGCGCCGCGAGCGGACTTGGCTCTTCTTCCACATTCCACCGGGCATGGATGCGTTCTCGACGAGTTATCTGACGCATCGTTTGCTCGTCGTCCCGTTCCTGCGCAGCGATGCTCGTAACGAGCTGTTGGGCTTCGTCAACGATCCGCGCAATCGCGTGGGACTCGTGGTTGCCGGGCATACGCATAAGTTCGCGTATCGCTTGAGCGAAGCGGAACGCACGCCAGACGTGCCGATCCTGCTCGTACCTTCGATATCGCCCGTCTTCAATAATGCACCATCGTTTTTGACCGTCGAAGTGCGCGACGACGCGTCCGTCGGCAACGTCGCGGAGACGTCGTACCTTGCGGGACGCTGGCAACGAATCGGCGACTTCGCTTCGCTCGGTGCACGGACGTTCGATGCGCCTTCGTTATTGCGCGTGCAAGGGGCCATCGAACGCGAGGCGCCGGCACGCTCGGCATTCGAGCGGCTGTACGAAGGCGGTGCGCCTTCGGAGATCACCGCGCGCAACGTCCGGGCATACACGTGCGCAGCGACGGAGCTCGACAACTCGCCGTACCGCGCATGCTTGGAGACGGGCGGCGTGAGCCTCCTTACCGGTCGGGCCGTCCTCGCCGTCCTACTCAGTCTCGGGCTGGCTGCAGCTGTGGCAGCCGCCGCCGTCGCTATGTTTCGTAGGCGACCGTCTAATCGCCGGACGTAACGTTACTCTTTAATTGTAACCTGCATGAGGAACGGCGTGGTGGGTGCGCTTCTAGTACTCACGGGTTCGCGAGAAAATGCGACGACGTCGCCATCACGCAGCGGCATCGGCATTTCGAGTTCGGCCTGCGTCCCCGCGGGAAGCTCCCCCGCATCGTAGGTCTTTCCGCCGCGCAAGACCCAAGTTCGGTACGTGTCGCCGGGCGGCGCGTGCGGTACCTGCGAAAAGATCCGGGCGTTTGCGGTTGCAGATGGTTGCAGAATCGTGAGATGCCACGGTTCCGACGCGACCGTACCATCGACGGCGAACACGCGTCCGTTACTAAGCGCGGCGACGAGCCCGGGCCCGCCTGCCGTCGCGGAAGGGACCGGCACCGCGTTCGCAGGCGCGACGTCGCGCCGCGCGCCGTCCAGTTCACGACGCACGTGTGCGAGCTCGCGAGCGTTCCGCGCAGCGGCGGCTTGTGAGTTCCGCCGCGTGCCGGCAAGCTCGCGTTCGAGCTCCGCGATGCGCGCGCGCAGCCGCGCAGTGCGGAAGTCGCGCAGCGGTACCGCCGTCGCAGACCGGCTCGCAGCCGATGGAACGGCAAGAGGCGGCGCTGCCGTAGCGTGCGAGCGGAGCGGGGCGGGGCTCGCCCGGCGTACCGGAGCCCGCATCGGCGTCGGGCGTTCGAGCGGAGAGCCCGCTGCTGCCGGCGTCATGCGCGCGACGACTGCCGGTAGCGCGTGACGCGCGCCGCGCAGGGCCACCGCCAACCACGCGTCAGTTGCCAGCGCAAGCGCGAGCGCGGCGGCAAGTCCGGTCGTCCAAGCCGCCGGTGGGCGCGGAGATGTGGCTAAGCTCGGCGTGTTAAGCCGTGCCGCGATCCGCTCGTAAAGCGCTGCGGGCGGCAGACCTGCGGGAAGCGCCACGGGTAGGACGTCGACGACGCTGCGAAACTCATCGAGTTCGGCGCGGCAGGATGCGCAGGTCTTCAGGTGACGCTCGAGGCGTACGGCTTCAGCCGGTTCGAGCGTCCCGAGCGCGTACTCGCCGAGCGCGTCGATGTGGCTGTGTTCGCTCACGGCAGCGACTCCGCGAAACGGTCGTCCAGTGCTACGCGCAAACGCTTGAGCCCGGAACGCACTCGTTTCTTGACGGTTCCCAGCGGCAACCCTAAGCGCTCGGCGATCTGCGAATGCGAGAGCCCGCCATAAAAACCGAGTTCGATCGCTTCGCGTTGTTCGGCCGGTAACGCCGCCAAAGCGGTACGCAGAGCATCGCCGCAATGCCGCTTCCAAATCTCAGGCCAGGGATCGTTGTCGAGCGCCGGCGGCTGGGCGTCGTCGAGCGCGCGTTGCGGCGCACCGGACCGGCGGCGTAACTCATCGATGCTTCGGTTGCGAACGATCGCGAAGAGCCAGGTGCGTGGGCCCGAAGCTTCTGGCCGAAACGTCGCCGCCCGCCGCCAGACGGCGACGAAGACATCCTGCACGACTTCTTCGGCCGCCTCGCCGTCTCCGAGCATGCGCCGCGCAAGGGCGAGTGCGCTCCCGCCATGACGTTGATAGAGCGCGGCCAATGCATCCCGGTCGCCGCGCGCGACGCGTCGTATCAAGATGAGGTCGGCGTCGCCGATCTCGCCCGTTTCCGTGCGATCGGAAGCGCTGCGAGACATCCAGCCGACCGTTGACGCGGCCACCTGCTCGAATCCTACGCGCGTCGCTCGAAAGCGGGGATACGGACCTCCAGTAGCTGATGCCTCGATAGACGAAGCGCAGCGCGAACCGGATGCCGGCGACGGAAGGTTCGAGCGGCGCTAAGCGCTCCGCTCGAGCGGCGTATCGATAGCTCGCAGGTCCTGGTTATAAAAGGACGCGCTTTGTTTACCTGCCGCCGCTTGCCGCGCGAAGGTGATGAGGTGATGGCTCACCATGCCGACGTGAAACAGTGCCTCGACGTTGCCCTTAGCGAGCGCTTGACGGGCCATCTTCCAGAACACCGCGCGGTAATCGCCGACGAGTCCGACCCGCCAGAGCAGATTGCCGAGGATGCGCAAAGCCGTGCGGATATTGCGCGCGTTGACGCGCTGCTTCGAATTCGGCGGCGTTATGCGATTGGGAAAGACGTGATCGACGTGGTACGCGAAGCGCGCGTACAACGCTTGGGGCGTATACGCCGCGCTGAAGGTGCGGCGCCAATTCGCGACGGTCTGCTCGTACGGAATTTTGAAGTCGACGTTCGATTCGCGACCCGGTTCGTCGATCAGCCGTCCTTCCGCCTCGAGCCGGCGATACAGCGGCGTTCGCGGTAACGCTTGCAGCAAATTAATCGTCAACAGCGGGATCTTCGACGTTTCGACGAACTCGAGGATACGCTCGGGAGTCTCCGGCGTGTCGCTGTCGAGGCCCATAATAATTCCAGAAACGACTTCCATGCCGTGTTTATGGATGATGTCGATCGCTTCCATGATCGGCATCTGGTTGTTCTGGTCTTTCGAGATCGCTTTGAGCACCGCGGGATCGGGCGTTTCGATGCCGCAGAAGATCGTGCAGAAGTAGGCCTCGCGCATCATCGCCAGCAGATCCGGCGACTTCGCGATGTTGAGCGTCGCCTCGCAAGCCAGCTGCACGGCATAGCCGTTCTTCTTCTGCCACTCGATGAGATGAGGAAGAAGGGCTTTAGCGGCCTTGCGGTTGCCGACGAAATTGTCGTCGACGAAGTAGATCGCGCGTTCGCCGCCGTTGGCGAGGATGGCGTCGAGCTCCGCCACGATTTGTTCGGGCGTCTTCAAACGCGGATTTTGGCCGTAGAGCTCGGGGATGTCGCAGAATTCGCAGCGGTACGGACATCCGCTCGAGAACTGAACGCTTCCCAGAAAGTAGTGCGAGACGTCGAGCTTCTCGTACGCCGGAACGGGGAAGTCGGAAAGCGGCAGACGCTCTTTGGTTTCGATGCGGATTTGCGACGGCGGGCGTGCGATCGACTCGCTTAAGCGGCGAACGATCTCGTCCGTCGCGTCGCCGAGCTCGCCCACGTGCAAGTAGTCGAAGTCGGGGTAATACTCGGGACAGCCGGAGACCGACGGGCCTCCAAGTACCGTTACCCGGCCCGCCCGGTGCGCGCGGCGGTTGATATCGTCGATCTGCGGTCGCTGAATGTGCATGCCGCTAACGAAGACGGCGTCGGCCCAGGCGAAATCTTCCGCCGTGGCGCGCCGCACATTTTCATCGATGAAGCGGACGTCCCACGCGGCAGGCATATAACTCGCGATGACGAGGATGCCTTGCGGCGGCATGAACGCCTTTACGCCGACAAACGGATAGGCATGCTCGAAGGTACCGAACGACGGCGAATACTGGGGGAAGACGCACAGCACATTACGGCGCGTCGAAGACTGGGCTCGGTTTAGCACCGTAACGCAGCGATTCTCACAAGGGGATTCGGCGCCGCTCGTTTCATATGCTCAACCGGCGAATCGCCGCTCGTGAACCATCATGTATTTCGAGTGTGCCGCGAACGGTTCGCAGTCCTGCGACGACGACGCGAGGAGACGGCTCGATTACGGAACGTACGAACGGGGCACTTCAGGCGACCGGCGAGCGGCAAGCACTCGCGTTCGCGCGAGGAATCATCGGCCGCGTTTCGCGCACCTTCGCCATCGGCATCGCGGTGCTGCCTGGAGATCTCGGCAAAGCGGTTCTCGTCGGCTACTTGCTCTGTCGGATAGCCGACACGATCGAGGACGACGGGACGGCGACCGCCAGCCGCAGGCAAGCGCTGTTGGCCGAATTCGTACGGTGTTTCGACGAAACCGCGCGTGCCGCACAATTCGCCGCCGAAGCGTCCGACATTGCGGCCGACGATGCCTATCTCGATTTGCTGCGTGGGACCGACCACGTCTTCGCGCTCTTGCGGTCCCTGCCGCCGCGCACGGCGGCAATCGTTGAAAAGTGGACGCGCGAAATGGCGCTCGGGATGGGCGAATTCGTCGGTAGGTATCCATCGGGCATCCGCATTCAGACGATGCCCGAGTACCGGCGTTATTGTTATTATGTCGCTGGGACGGTCGGACACTTGCTGACCGACCTCTGGTACGCGCATTCGGCGCTCGTCCGCGCGCCGCAGTACGAACGCATGCTCGCGAATTGCGAGGCTTTCGGGGAGGCGCTGCAGACCGTCAACATCCTCAAAGATATCGCCTGGGACATCGAACACGAGAACGCGGCGTTCGTTCCCGAAGACCTGTTGCGCGCACGCGGGTCGAGCCACCGCACGATGCTCGATCGCGAACACCGGGTCGAGAACCGGGAAGCATTGCTCGCGCTCGTGCAGCTGGCGCGCGACGACATCCGCCGTTCGCTCGACTACTTCAGCGCCATTCCGCGCGCCGCCGTGCAGATACGATTATTCTGCTTGCTGCCGGTCCTATTCGCCGTCGCCACCCTACGCGAGATCGAACGCTCGACCGCCATGCTGCAATCCGGCGGCGGCGTCAAGATTAGCCGCAGCGAAGTACGCTCGCTCATCTTCGCAGGGTCGCTCTCGACGATCAGTAACAAGACGACGAGGTGGCTCGTCTCGAAAACAAGCCGGCGGCGCTTCAGGCTCGGCCTCGCGAAACTCTAAAACGACTCCTGAGCATCTCCCACCTCGCGATCGATTACCCTCGGACGACGATCGTGATGTGGGCGTTGATCTCAGCGTTGGGTGTTTTCGCGTTTCTGCACCTCAAAGTCGCACTGCTTCCCGACATCACGTTTCCCGTGATCACGGTCTCCGCCCAGACTTCTCAAATCGATGTCGCTAAGAACGAACTCGACGTAACCGGTCCTTTAGAACGGGCGTTGCGTAAGCTGCCCGGCGTCGCGCGCATACACTCGCTGACCTATCCACAATTCGTCGGGGTCGATCTCGCGTTCGACGTCAGCCGCTCGTTAACGGAGCGGCGCGACCAGGTGCAACAGCAGATCGATCTGCTGTCGCTTCCGTCGGGCACCAAGGTCACGACGGCGATGCAAAACCTCAACGAGACGCCGGTCGTGACCTATGCGATCGTGGACGACAAACGCTCGCTCGCCGACGTTGCGACCATCGCCGATCGTGAGATCGCGCCACAGCTTCGTGCGATCGACGGCGTGCTCAAGGCGACCGTCGTCGGTGCACCCTCGAATGCCGACGACGCATCGCTCTTCCGCTACGACGGCCGGCGCGCCATCGGGATCGACGTCGTCAAGCGCGCGAACGCCAATACGCTCGACGTCGGCGAAGCCTGCGACGAGGCGATGGACCGGGTCCGCCAAAGCCGGCACGACTTACGCATCCTGCAAGCGACGACGCAAGTAACGTTCATTCTCGAAGCATCGCGCGCCACGCAGGAGGCGCTCGCCCTCGCGGTCGTACTGGCGATTCTCGTTATCCTGCCGTTCCTACGGAGCTGGCGGGCGACGACGATCTCTGCGATTGCAATCCCCGTGTCGTTACTCGGCACCGCGATCGTCATGTGGGCGTTTCACTTCAATCTGGAAACGATCACGCTGCTCGCGCTCGCACTCGTTGTGGGCGTCATCCTCGACGATGCGATCGTCGCGGTGGAAAACATCGTGCGCCATCTCGAGAACGGCGAGACGGCAAAACAGGCCGCACTCATGGCGAATAAGGAAATGGGGCTGACGCTCGTCGCGGCATCGCTTACGATCGTCGCGGTCTTCCTGCCGATCGGACTCATGCAAGGCGCACTCGGCCTCTTCTTCCGTCCGTTCGGCCTTACCGCGTCGGCCGCGGTCCTGTTCTCGCTGCTCGCCGCTCGAACGCTCTCGCCGACGATCGCTGCATGGTGGCTCGCCGATCCGCGCCGCGCGCCGCGTACGATCGATCCGGAGCGGTTCCTCGCGCATCCGAGTTACCGTCGCGCGCTGACTTGGTCGCTCGCTCATCGCCGCTACGTCATCGGGCTGGCCATCCTCACGTTTGGGGCCGGAATTGCGCTCATTCCGTTCATCCCCAAGGGCTTTATCCCGCACCTCGACCGCGGCGAATTTCTCGTCTCGCTCACGACGCCGATCGGCACGGACCTCAGCGACTCGGCCGCGACCGCGAGGACGCTCGAAGCCGCCATTCGCAACGATCCGGCGGTCGAATCCGTGTTCACCACCATCGGTGGCCGGGCCGGTCAAGAGAATGCGGGGACGATCGTCGTGAAGCTCAAGCGCGATCGGCACGTTAAAACGGTCGACGTCGAGAACGCCGTACGCGGCCGCTTACCGCAACTCGACGGCGTGCTGACGAGCGTCGGAGACGTGCCGTTCGTGGGCAGCAGCACGCAGAAACCGCTGCAGATCGCACTCGTGGGCGACGATCTGGAGTCGTTGCGCGCTCTCGGGCGCCGCTTCGAACATACGCTTGCGAAGCAAAAAGGCTTCGTCAACGTTTCGTCTACGGGTCTTTCCGATGGTACGCCGTTTTCGGCAATCGAACACGTCGGCGGCAAGCGCGCCGTACAAATTGCGGCAGATCTCGTGCCTACGCTGCAAATCGGCGACGCCGACTCGATTGCCGTCGCGCAAGCACGAAAAATCTTACCCAAGAATCGCAGCACCGCGATCGTATTCGGTGGCAATTCGGAAGATTCGGCCACGACGTTTCGCGACTTCGGCATCGCGCTCGTGCTGTCGGTGTTGGCGATCTTCGGCGTCTTAATCGTGCTTTTCCGCAGTTGGGTCGATCCGCTCGTAATTATCGTATCGCTGCCGCTCTCGATCGTGGGCGCGCTGTTCGCGCTCTGGATCACGCGCGCCGACTTCGGCATGATCTCGCTGATGGCGGTTATCTTCTTGTTCGGCCTCGTCAATAAGAACGCGATCCTGCTCGTCGATCGCATCAAGAAGCTGCGCTCGCTCGGTATGGCTCGAAGCGATGCGATAACCGAGGCCGGCGCTCAGCGGCTGCGTCCCATTGTCATGACGACGGCCGCGACGATCCTAGGCATGCTGCCGATCGCGCTCGGCCTAGGAGCCGGCGCCGAATTACGTGCGCCGATGGCCGTTGCGATCATCGGCGGTCTCGTGACATCCACGCTTCTGAGCCTGGTCGTCATTCCGGTCGCCTATACGATTTTCGACGATTGGGCGCGCGGAGGCGAATTGACCTGAAGACGGCGTTTCTGACCGGTGGCACCGGCTTCGTCGGCGCGAATCTCGCACGCGCGCTGCTCGACGCGGGGTGGTCGGTCCGTGCACTCGCACGGCCGGGCAGCGACCGGCGAAACCTGGCCGGCTTGCCGCTCCGCATCGTCGACGGCGACCTCGTCGACCCGGATCTGGCGCGCAAAATCGGCCGCGCAGATGCCGTTTTCCACGTCGCCGCGCATTATAGCCTGTTCCGGCGCGATCGCGACGCGCTCATGCGCAGTAACGTCGAGGGCACGCGCAACGTGCTCGCAGCGGCGGCCGACGCCGGCGCCCGGCGTGTCGTTTATACGAGCTCGGTCGCTGCTATTGGCGTCAAGCACGGCGGGTTGGCGGACGAGACGCATCAGAGCCCGCCGGGCGAACTCATCGGTGCCTACAAGCGGTCCAAGTACGTCGCGGAGCGCGTAGCGCTCGCCGCAGCCGCTTCCGGACAGGACGTGGTGGTCGTCAACCCGACGACGCCGCTCGGGCCGTGGGACCGCAAGCCGACGCCGACCGGCGACATTTTAGTGCGCTTCCTGCGCGGCACGATGGGGCCGGCCATTCCGGACACCGGGCTTAATTTCGTCGACGTCGCAGACGTGGCACGCGGCCACCTGCTGGCATACCAGTACGGCAAGCGCGGAGAACGCTATATTCTCGGCGCTGAAAACCTCTCGCTTCGCACGCTGTTGCAGCGCGTGGGCGCCGAGTCCGGGCGGTCGGCGCCGCGGTCCGGCCTGCCGCTCTGGATACCGACGGTCGTCGCTTGGATCGACGAAATGGTGTTAGCCCGTCTGGGCAAGCCGCCGTCGATTCCGCTCGACGGCGTACGGATGAGCCAAGAGTCGATGTACTACGATACGTCGAAAGCTACGATTCAATTAGGGTACGCCCCGCAGCCGATCGACGCCGCAATTCGCGCGGCGATCGACTGGTTCGCCCGCAACGGCTACCTCGCACGACGGAGATAAAGACAACACGACATGGCAGTCTCGGTGAAGCAAGCCGCGGTAATCGGCAAATACGTCCTCACGCAAAAGCTCAAAGGGCGTAAGAAGTATCCACTGACGTTGATGCTCGAACCGCTCTTTCGTTGCAACCTCGCATGTAGTGGCTGCGGGAAGATCCAGCATCCGGTTGAGGTGCTGCGCAAGCACCTTTCGGTCGAGGAGTGCTTCGCCGCGGTCGACGAATGTGGTGCGCCCGTCGTCGCCATTCCGGGCGGCGAGCCGCTCTTGCATCCGCAAATCGACGAGATCGTTCGCGGCCTCGTCGCGCGTAAAAAGTTCGTATACCTGTGCACTAACGCGATTCGGCTCGAGCAGAGCTTGGATAAGTTCGAACCCTCGGAATACTTTTCGTTTTCAGTGCACCTCGACGGCCTGAAGCCTGCGCACGATCATGCGGTCGCACGCGACGGCATCTTCGACATCGCGGTCAAGGCCATCAAAGCGGCCAAGGTGCGCGGCTTCCGCGTGACGACCAATACCACGATCTTCAATAACGCGACCGCCAAGGAAGTGCAAGACTTCTTCGACTTTGCAACCGAGCTCGGCGTCGACGGGATGATGATTTCACCCGGCTATCCGTACGAAAAAGCGCCGGATCAGGAACACTTCCTCCACTCCGATCAGACGAAGGCGCTATTCCGCGAGATCATGCGCCCGTACGCGACCAAACAGAAAAAGTGGAACTTCAATGCGAGCCCGCTGTTCCTCGATTTTCTCGTTGGCGACAAAGACTACGAATGCACGCCGTGGGGCATGCCGTCGTACTCGCTCTTCGGCTGGCAGCGGCCCTGTTATCTCCTGGGCGAATCGTATGCCAAGACGTACCGCGAGTTGCTCGACGAGACCGATTGGTCGAAGTACGGCCGTAAGAGCGGCAACCCGAAGTGCACCGACTGCATGGTGCACTGCGGCTTCGAGCCGACGGCCGCCGAGGATTCGATGCGGCCCGCCAACGTGTTCCGCGCGATGACGACCGTCATCGGCCGCAACTAATCGGCGCGCGCGTCCCGCTCGACCTCGTCGTCGTACCGGCCGGTGCGGAAGCGCGCGCAGTTCGACGTGCGCTGCACCGGACGGGCGCTCGCGTCGAGCTCCATACGACGGGCATTGGACCGCGTGCTGCCGGCCTGGCTGCGTCGGCCATCGCCGCGAAGCGGCCGCTCGAGGGTGCGCGCGTCCTCATTATGGGGCTCTGTGGTGGTCTCGCGGCCGACGTGCAGGTCGGAGATCAACTCGTGTACGGCGAGATCGTGCATCCGATGCAAGGCTCGTCGTTCCTTTGCGATGCGCGGCTTTCGGAATCAATTCTGCTTTCGGTTCCCTCAGCTCGCGACGGCGTGCGCGCCGTTGCAAGCGACGGTGTGATCGAACGCGCATACCAGAAACGCGACGCCGGCCGGCACTATAACGCGCAGGCCGTCGACATGGAGACACTTCCGTTAGCCGCCAGCCTTTCGTCGGCCGGTGCTTTGGTCGCGGCCCTGCGCGTAGCTAGCGATGGTCAGACCGACGACCTGCCCGAACTCGGGCGCGCGATCGACGGATCTGGCGGCATCGACGGCTTCGCGCTCGCGCTCGCGCTGCTACGACGCCCACTCGCCGGTGCCCGCTTGATGCGTAACGGCCCGCGCGCGCTTGCGATGCTGGAACGGGCGGCCTACGACATTTTCGTCGCTGCGGCACCAGCTATACCGCCCGCCTTATTCACGAGGTTTTCGTCTCCCAACGGCCAAATATAATTGACCGCCGGTGGTATTCACGAAAGTCAGAGGAGGGTCCGTCCCTTGCACTGTCTTAACGAGAACGAACGGTAAAGTTACCGCAAGGGTCCCCGGGTGAAGTCGCCCGGGGATTTTTGCGTCCTCTCGCCGTCGCTAGTCTGCTCTTTTCACTGGCACCATCACGAGCGCGAGGACGAGCTATTCTTTGTCGTCCAGGGTCGGCTGCGGATAGGCCTGCGCGACTCCGCACCGGTAGATCTCGATCCGGGGGAATTCATTATCGTGCCTCGCGGCGGCCGAGCATTGCCCCAAGCTCTTTCCGATGAGTGCCACGTCGTGCTGCTCGAGCCGAACACGACACTGAACACGGGCAACGTCGAAAACGAGCGCACGGTCCGCGAGCTTCGCCGCCTTACATAAATGCGGACCGATTTCATTTCCGTTTGGGTACGCGCCGAGTCTGTCAATATAGCGGAGTACCGCAGGGCGGCGTAATGCAAAACGTAGCGGGCACAACATCGGCAATGCGCTCGAGGACGACGTCGGCGAGTGCGAGCGCGTCTGCGGCCGGCGGGTATTGCGGGTTCGGCAGCGCCACCACGAACATCCCGGCGGCGTGGGCGGCGCGCAGGCCGTTCGATGAATCCTCGATGGCGCCGCAACGCTCCGCAGCGACGCCGAGCAGTTCGGCGGCGCGTAGATACACGTCGGGTGCCGGCTTCCCGTGCGGAACTTCTTCCGACGAGACCGTCGCGTGAAACGCTGCAGCGAGTCCCGCTTCCGCAACGATGTAGTCGATTAGCGATCGATTCGACGACGACGCGACGGCGAGCGGCACGCATCGTGACAGAGTGGTGACCGCTTCGCACGCGCCGGGAAAGAGCGGCAACGTTTTGCGCAGTGATGCCGCGACCCCAGCGACGATCCCGTCGTTGATTTGCTCGTCCGGTAGGTCGACGTGCAGCTCAGTGCGGATATAGCGGGACCATTCCGGAGCGCTCATCCCCATAACGTCGCGCGTCGCGCGGTCGGTATACGTTCCGCCGTGTTCGGCGACGAATCGCCGGCGCACGTGCTCCCAAATCGCTTCGGTGTCGACGAGCACGCCATCCATGTCGAATATGACCGCCGCGATGCGACGGTCAGTCGCGGGGCGCACGCTGCTTCGCGCGCACGAGGCGCAGCAGCGCCTCGTTGTACGGCGTCGCGATGCCTAGGCGACGGCCGGCCGCGACGATCGCACCATTGACTTGATCGATCTCGGTCGTCATGCGGGCACTAAGATCGACCGTCATCGAATTGCGCACGCTTGCGGTCTGTGCCACGATGCCGCGGACGTATTCCCACGGGTCGCGGAAGGGCAGATTGATGTTGAGCGCACGCGCGACTTCCGCTCCCTCCAGCGCGACGGCCCGCGCGAGTTCGGCGGCGTCCGTATCGCTCGCGACCACGTCGTTGCGCGCATCCGCGAGCGCCGCGATCGGGTTGATCGCGGCGTTGGCGAGCAGCTTGCCCCAGAGATGCGGGCGAATGTCGTAGGCGATCGCACAATCGAAACCGGCGCGCCCGATCAAGTCGCGTACCGCGCGAACCGCTGTGGTGGACGCCCCGGCCGATCCAACGACCGTCGAACCCAAACCCTGACGCCGCGAGCGGCCATGGCCGACGGCGAGCGCAGCCAAGTCCGTTACGCCGATCACGAGCGAAACCGCACCGCCAAGCGCCGCTTTAATCGCTTCTTCGTTTCCCAGGCCGTTCTGTAACGAGACGATCGGCGTCGCGGGATTCAACATGCCGCCGAAGGGCCGGATGGCCGCCAGCGTGTACGGGGCTTTGACGAACAGAAACAAGTAGTTCGTCTTGAATGCCGCCGACGGCTCGCGCGTCGCGACGACGCGGCGCACGGGCAGATCGTCCTGCTGCACGCCTTGCGCGCCGATCGTTTCGACGACGTCGCCGCGCACGTCGACGAGCGTGACGTCGTTAAGCTCGGCGAGACGGTAAGCGAAGAGCGACCCCATCGCGCCCGCACCGAGGATCGCTACCCGCGGCCGCACTTCGGTCGCCGTCACCGGGCGGCCGACCGCGCTTCGAATAATCCGATCGTGAGAACCCCCGCAAGGAAACCGCCCATGTGGGCAACGTAGGCGATGCCGCCTCCAGCTTCGGGTAGAGCGTTCGGTGAGAGCGCCGCAAACCCGTGGACGAACTGCGAGGCAGCCCAGAGGCCGATCAGCAGCACCGCCGGCACGTGCACGACCGGACGCGTGGGAAAGCGCACCACGTAGGCACCGAGGACGCCCGCGACCGCGCCGGAAGCGCCGAGCGATGGAACGTGCGAGCCGGCAGATGCCGACAACTGCGCTACGTTGCCGAGCGCGCCGCATGCCAGGTAGAAGCACGCGAAACGCGTGTGCCCGACGAGCGCTTCGACGGCCGGACCGAACGCCGCGAGAAAGAGCATGTTAAAGGCGACGTGCGGCAAGCTCGCATGCAAGAACTGTGCGGTCACGATCGTTGCGAACGCAGGCGGAGCGGGCGGCGGTAATTGCACGCCGTGCGTCACGTTATAGGGCACGAGCGCTCCGCCGCCCACGACCGACTCCCGTACACCACTCGACAGCGACAGCTCGTAGGCAAAGGCGATCAGGTTGACGGCGATGAGGACCCAGACGGCGAGCGGTTCGCGAAGCACTCCTCGCACGCTCAGAATTCGAGTTGCAGCCCGACCGCAGTTCGGCGCGACGCGTGCGTGAGATCGCGTTCGCCGCCGAAGATCTGAACCTTCGGCAAGGCGAAAAAGTTGAGGTACGTATCGACGGTGGGATGGCGTAAATCGTAGGCGCGCGCATCGAGCCCCAAGAGCTTGCCCGCGACGCTCGTCTCGACGCCGAGCCGCGAGTATTCGATGCCGCCACCGTACGTCAAGTTGTTACGCCGGTTAAGTAACACGACGTTCGCGGTGGACGTCGCCTTCGAGCCGACGTCGTTGACGCCCAGTTTGAGCCCGGACGAGCCGCGCGGCAGCACGAATAGATTGACGTCCGATTGAGGGCCGCGGTCCTCCGTAAGCAGTGGCGAAACGTTGCGACTTGCGCTGCCCGGTCGCTGCGGCCCGAGCACGCTCGCACGAACTTGTAACTCCACGAGGTCTTTCGTGAACGCGTTGAGCCGTTCGCGCAAACGAGTGACGGCGGCGTTCGTGCGCGCGGGCGTATCGGCGACGCGCGTTCCCGAAGGCGCGGACTTCGCGGTTGTGTCGCCGACTCGCGGCGCGGTCGCCGGCGCTGAGGTCGGTAGGTATCCCGGCGGCGCTGGGGTCGGAGCCGGGGCGGGCGTTGCGTTTGGGTCGACGCCATACACGCTCGACGTGCCGCCGAAGCCTCCAACGAGCGAGTCGACCTTTTGCGAAGTGGCGTCGAGTTGGGCGACCGTATCGCGTAACTGCGCTTGGGTCTGCGGATTGCCCGTGACTCGTCGCAGGTCACCCGTCAGTTCGGCGAACGTGCGCGCGGTCAGGGCAAAGTCGCGGGTCGTATCGAAAAGATTGCGTTTGAGCCGGGGGCTGGTCGCCACGTCGCGCAGAGAATCGACGGTTTGCCCGAACGACCGCGACGTCCGCGTCAAGTCGGTTAGCAGCGTGTCGACCTTGGGAGCGTCGCGTCCGACCGTCGAGTTGAGGCTGCTGGTGAGGTCGACGACGTTGTTGCTCGCGACGGTCAAGTTACGCTGCAACGAATCGGTAAGGCGATCGACCTTCGCCGTTACGCTCGAGAGCGAGCGATTGGCATTGGACGTAAGTTGGTTCGCGTTGTCGAGCGCGGAACTAAGTTGTGCGATTAGCTTCGGCTCGTTCTTCTGGACTTGCGCGAGAATGTCGTCGAGCCGGCGCACTTCGCCTTGGCCCTGCTCGAGCAAATCTGCGATGCTCGTAGGATTCGCTCCGCGCGGCTGCCGATCGATCGGAAGTACTTCGTGGGGAAGCGTCGCAACGCCGGAGCCCTGGCTGCGCGGCGGATCGATCAGGACCGTCGGTTCGCCCGTAATCGGGGCTTGGATCAGGAATCGCGAGTTGGCCGGAATCTCGTAGCCTTGCTGGATCGCCATCACGACCTCGGTCGAGTAATCGCCGAGCAACGAGATGCGGTCGACCGCGCCGATTGGCACGCCGCTCAGATACACGACCGCGGCGTTCCGCAGCCCCGAGGCGTTATGGAAGCGGACGCCGATCTTGTAGCCGCGCGCACGCGTGCCGAAATCGGAGAGCACGAAGAACACGGCGAACAGCGCGACGATGCCGAGGATCGTGAAGAGTCCGACTTGCGCTCGTTTGTTCATGACGTTACCGTGGCCGGTCCGCTACAGCGGAATCGGACCGACTTCGCTCCCCTGTAAAAACTGCTGAACGATCGGATTCTCCGATTGTTTCAGCTCGGCGACCGTTCCGTATGCGATGATGGCGCCCTCGAATAGCATAGCCACGTAATCGGCCATCGCGAAGATGCTTACGAGGTCGTGCGAGACGACGACCGCCGTGCCGTCGAGGCGCTTCCGGAGCCGAACGATCGTATCGGTCAACACGTGCGTGATGATGGGATCGAGTCCCGTCGTCGGTTCGTCGTACAGCACCAGTTCCGGATTGGTCACGATGGCGCGAGCGAAGCCCGCGCGTTTGAGCATGCCGCCCGAGAGTTCCGACGGCATGCGGGTACCGGCGTTCGAGAGCCCGACGGAATCGAGCGTCTCCTCGACGAGCGCATCGATTTCCTTAGCGCGCATCCGAGTGTGCTCGCGCAGCGGTAAGGCGACGTTGTCGGCGATCGTCAGGCTGTCGAAGAGCGCGGCGAATTGGAACGAGAAGCCGATTTTCTGTCGGAAGTCGATAAGTTGGCGCTGCGAGAGCTGCGAGAGATCGTGCCCACGAACTAGGACCTTGCCCGCGCTCGGCTGTCGCAGCCCGTTGAGCAGCCGCAAAATCGTCGACTTGCCGGCGCCCGAAAGCCCGATGAGACAGGTGATCGCACGTTCTTTGATGTCGAGTGAACAATTCTGCAGGATCACCTTCTCGCCGTATTTGAGCGTCACGCGATCGATCGTCGCGTAATTTGCAGTCACGTGCCGCTCGTGCCGAACAAGACGAGTGAGAGTGCGAAGTTCGCGATGAAGATCAAAATAATGGCGGTAACGACGGCGCCCGTGGTCGCGCGGCCCACGCCGGCCGCGCCGCCGCGCACGCCGAGGCCTTGATAGCAGCCGACGATGACGATGATGATGGCGAATACCAACGCCTTGACCATGCCCTTGACGAAATCGCCAAATGCGCTAAATTGCCTGACGGACTCGATGAACGAATCGTAGCCGATGTGCGCGGTTTGTTTCGCCAGGAACATGCCGCCCAAAATCGACACGATGTCGGCAAAAATCGTTAGCAACGGAAGGATGAAAAGCATCGCGATCACGCGTGGCACGACGAGCATTTGTACGGGCGAGAGACCGAGCGCTTCGAGTGCTTCGACTTGTTCGGTAACGACCATGGAGCCGAGCTCCGCCGCGATCGCCGCGCCGGCGCGGCCGGCCACGACGACGGCCGTGAGCATCGGCCCGAGTTCGCGCGACGAGACGTATGCGACCGCGCCGCCGACCAGGCTCGAGACGCCGTAACTCTGCGCTTGATTGGCCGACTCGAGTGCGATCACCATGCCCGTGAACAGTGACGTCAAGAGGACGATGACCATCGATTGCACGCCGAGCGCGTACGCCTGCGCGAAGGTCTCGGCCACGCGAATGCGCAGCCGCCCGATGAACGTCGCGGCTTCGGCCGAAAGTTGGGCGACGCCGCCCGTGTACTCGAGTAAGCCGAGCGTGCTGCGTCCGACTTCATCGAACACTTTCACCGCGGCGCGCATTCTTGCAGTTGCCGCAGGACGCCTTGCGTCGCATCCACGCGCTTGCGGCCGACGCCACGTTCGGCCGTAAGGTTGAACTGCAGCTGGCTTGCGTTAGCAAGCCTCCGTTCCACGTCGGCGAGCCGTTGCCGTGCTTCTCGTTCGAACGGGACGAAATAGCGCTCGACGGCGCGCAAGTAACGCCGAGCATCTGGCAGCGTCGGGCCGCGCACGTCACGTAATGCGCGTACGATGCGCCCGTGCTCGCCTTTCATGCGCCGGTCGGTAATGTGGAAGCGCTCGATCTCGGCCACGAGGACAGCGAGGCGCTCGCAAGCGGCGGCGTCAAGCGTCCGTCGCACGAAGCGCCTCGCGCTGCACGACGAACAGTTCGCCGATCCCGCGCTCGGCAAGCCCGAGCATGCCGTCGAGCTGAACGCGGTCGAACGTACTGCCTTCGGCCGTTCCCTGCACCTCTACGAACGCTCCGGCGTCCGTCATCGCGACGTTCATGTCGACGTCGGCGCGGCTGTCTTCCGAATAGGCCAAATCGAGGTGCGCGGCCCCGTCGAGATAGCCGACGCTCACCGCGGCAATGTATCCTTTGAGCGGCCATTTTGGCGAGCCGGGCGAGAAATCGCGGCGTAAAGCGAGCGCGAGCGCAACGTAGGCGCCTGTGATGGCCGCCGTCCGCGTCCCGCCGTCGGCCAGCAACACGTCACAATCGACGACCACGCTCCGCTCGCCAAGCGCTTTGAGGTCGGTGACCGCGCGCAGCGCACGTCCGATCAAGCGCTGGATCTCGTGCGTCCGGCCGCCGACTTTGCCTTTGGACGATTCCCGCTGCGTGCGCTCCTGCGTCGCGCGCGGAAGCATGGCATACTCGGCAGTCACCCAGCCGCGCCCCTGACCGCGCAGCCACGGAGGCACGCGTTCTTCGATCGTCGCCGCGCAGAGAACGCGCGTCCTACCGACCGAAATTAGCGCGCTCCCCTCGGCGAAGGCTTGCGAATTCGGTTCGATCGCAATGGGACGCAGCGCGTCGTACGCCCGCCCGTCAACGCGTGGTTGAAGCGTCGTCATCGCAGCCTCGTGCGCCGCCGCCGGACGCCGGCCCTCCGTTGGCGTGGAAGCGAATGGTCTAGGACGCTTCGACTTCGCCGAGACGCCCGTTCCCGACGTCGAAGATGAAGCCACGGACGCGATCGCGGTGCAGCAGTTGCGGATCGGCTTTGCTGCGCGCGATCCCGGCCCGGACGTCGCCTGCCAGATCGCTGAACGCCTCCATCATGTAGGGCGGCTTGAATCCGGTTTCCGCGGCAATCCTCTCGCGCAATTCGTCGTCGCGAAAGGTCAACATATCGTCTGTCGCGTCGAGCTTGGGCGTATCGAACAAACTCATTCCACCGTCACCGTCTTGGCGAGATTGCGAGGTTGATCGACGTCTTTACCGTCGAGATCGGCAATATGGTAAGCGAGAAGTTGCAGCGGCACGATGTTGACGATCGGCGACAACAGTTCGTCGACTCTGGGAACGTAGAAGATATGATCGGCAAGCGCCGCTGCCTCATCGTCTCCGTGGTTGGCGACGAGCACGACGATCGCTTCCCTCGCTTTTGCTTCTTGCAGGTTCGAAAGCATCTTCTCCCGCACGCGGCCGTCCGTTACGATACCAATAACGGGGACCTTGGCATCCAACAGCGCGATCGGCCCATGCTTCATCTCGCCCGCGGCATAGCCCTCGGCGTGCATGTACGAAATCTCTTTGAGCTTGAGCGCGCCTTCGAGCGCCGTCGGAAAATTGACGTAGCGGCCGAGAAAGAGCGCACTACGCGCTTTGCGTAATTTCTTAGCCACCTTGCGAACGTCGTCGGACGCATTGAGGCAGAGGTCGATCGCCTCGGGCAAAAGTTTGGTATTGCGCGCGATCTCACGTAGCCGTTCGACCGGTTCGCTGCGGCGCACGCGCGCGAGATAGAGCGCGAAGAGCACCATCGCAACCGTCTGCGACACGTACGTCTTGGTCGCCGCGACGCCGATCTCGGGGCCGCCGCGCGTGTACAGCGTACCGTCCGCGATCCGGGTCAGGTGCGAGCCGAGCACGTTGCAAATACCGAGCACGGGCGCTCCGGCGGTCTTGGCGATCTTCACCGCCTCGATCGTGTCGGCCGTCTCTCCCGACTGCGACATCGCAATCGTCAGCGTGCGAGGGTCGAGGACGCGATCGCCGTAGCGGAACTCGCTCGCCAGCTCCATTTCGACCGGCAACTTACAGAGCGCCCGCAATAGGTACATGCCGACCATGCCGGCATGGAACGCCGTGCCGCAGCCGGTGATCGAGATCTTCGTCATCGCGCGCAGCATGTATTCGTCGATCTTCAGCTCGCTCGCGAGCTGCGCGTCGTACGATTCGTCGATGCGGCCGGCCAGCGTCTCCTTCACCACGCTCGGCTGGACAAACATTTCCTTGAGCATGAAATGTTTGAAGCCGTCTTTCTCGGCGGAGCTCGCGTCCCACATTACTTGCGTCACGTCGCGTTCGATGGCCGCGCCATCGAAATCGGTAAGCCGGTAGCCGCCGCGCCCGATCTCGACCATCTCGTTCTCACGCAGGATGACTTGCTTGCGCGTATACTGCAAGATGGCGGGCGTATCGGAAGCGACGAACATCTCGTCGTCGCCGATCCCGACGACCAGCGGGCTCGCACCGCTGCGCGCGAACACGAGCCGCTCGGGCGAGTCGGAAGAGATCACGCCGAGTGCATAGGCGCCGCGGATCTGTTTGATCGTAGCGCGCACCGCCTCGGCCAGATCGCCGCGATCGTTCTCTTCGATCAGGTGCGCGAGCACTTCGGTGTCGGTTTCGCTTGCGAAACGATGGCCGTCCGTGAGCAAGCGAGCGCGTAGCGCGGCATAATTCTCGATGATGCCGTTATGGATGACGGCGAACTTCCCGGTGCAATCGTGGTGCGGGTGGGCGTTCGCGTCGGAGGGACGGCCATGCGTCGCCCAGCGCGTATGACCCAAGCCCGTCGAACCATGCAGCGGTTCCTCGACGAGACGCTCCGCGAGACGGCCGAGTTTACCCTCGGCTTTCGAACCCGCGAGCGCGCCCGAAGCATCGATGACGGCGACGCCTGCCGAGTCGTATCCCCGATATTCGAGGCGGCGCAGCGAGTCCAAGATGATGGGCACGCTGTCGCGCTTGCCGACGTATCCGACGATCCCGCACATGACCTGTTATTTAATGCCTTCCTTCGTGCGCTTGTACGGAATCTTGCCGAGCGCGACTTCGCCGAATGCCGTGGACACCGGCTTGTTGGGATTGGCGTTCTCGGTCAGTGCGGGAGCCTGATTATTGAGCTGCTTGGCGCGCTTGGTGACCACGTTGACCAGGGTGAATTTCGAGTCGACGTGCTTGAGAAGACCGTCGAGATCGCCGAAAACCGATTCGCTCATTGATTTGCCACGTTTCTGAAAGTGTCGTCGTGATAGTGGTGGATGCGGAAGCGTTCGGCGCGGACGATCGCTTCCAGATCGTCGACCGCCGGCGGCGCGGAGCGTCGTTCGGGCGGGGCCTGTTCGTTGATGATGACGTAGTCGAAGTTGCGGATTTGCCTGAGTTCGTCGTGCGCGATCGCTAGCCGCTCGGCGATGGCATCGCTGGATTCGGTGCGCCGTGCGGCCAAGCGCAGCCGCAGGTGCGAGAATTTATCGGGCAGGAGAAAGATCAGAACGGCAAGCGGGAACGCCGCTTTGACCGCGAGCGCGCCGTTGACTTCGGGCTTCATCACCACGTCGTAACCGTCGGAGAGCGTCCCCTCGACGAAACTGCGCGGCGTCCCATAGAGGTTGCCGTTGTACTCTTTGGTTTCCAAAAACTCGCCGGTCGTGAGCTTTCGCTCGAAAAGTTCGCGATCGAGGAAAAAGTAGGCTTCGCCTTCCCGTTCTCCGCTGCGCGGCTGTCTCGTCGTTGCCGATACGGAATAGCGAAGGCGCGGCATTCGCGTGCGTAGGGCGTCCACGACCGTATCTTTGCCGGCCCCGGACGGACCGGAGACGACGAACAATAAGCCCGGGCCCGACGCCCCCACCATCGACCTCCCAGCAATCGAACGAGGGACGTTCCGGCCGCGTTTCTAAAGCGCCTGCTCGAAGGGCCCTCATACGGGGGTCCGGGTCGCCATTGCGACGGCCGAGAGCCGCGAAATCTTACTTACTTGGAGGAAGTGTTGAGACGACGCCCGGCGGCATACGCGCTCGCGCTGGGCGCCCTAGTCATCCTCGCAGTCGTCACGGTACTTACCTTCGGAGGCGGCATGCTGCGCTTCGCCGCGGATCGCGGCGCGCAACTGGCGGGATACCGGCTGCGGTACGACCGTCTGGTGCGCCGGCCCGGGGGCGTGACGATCTACGCGCCCGACCTCGCGAACGCCGCCCACGAACCCGTCCTCACGGCGCAATCGGTCGACGTCTCGTTTTCGCTCACCGGCGCATTCGGCGGTCCGCACCCATTCGGGATTTCGAGCGTCCGGCTCGAGCGGCCGAAGCTCACCATCGTTCATCACCGTGACGGCACCTACAACGTCAATCTGCCGGCGCCCCGCAGTTCGCAGAACGCGCGACCGTTCGTCCTTCCGCAGATTCGCATCGCCGTCCACGACGGCTCGATCGGTCTGGTCGACGAAACAAAAATCTTCCGTCACAGCCGCAAGCTCGCGCTCGTCAACGTCCAACTCGATGCCGCCCTCGACCCGCGCGCCCGCTCGCATTTCGCCGCCAGCCTGGCATTACTCGAGGACGGTGGCCCGTATCCGATTTCGGCCGCCGGCACTCTCGACGACGGACGCGGATACGAATTCGTTCGAGTCCGGGCGAAGACGGTCGGCGTCGCGCCGCTCATCGACTATGCCTTGAATTCGCCGTCGTTGCACGTTGCCAACGGGGTTCTCAACGATGTCGACGCGAGCTTGTATGCGCTGCGCGGACGCACGGGCGAGCTGCAGCGGCACGTCGCCGCGTCCGCCCATCTCGATCACTTCCAGCCGTATCTCAACGGCATTGCGAAGCCGCTGCGCGATGGCCGCGGCGCGCTGCGCGTCTACGACGACGGACTGGCGATGCCCAAAGTCGACGGTTCGATCGCGGGCGTGCCAGTGCGCATCGCAGGCGCCATCTACGGCTTGTCCCACCCGTACCTGCGCTTGGGGATCGCCGGTCGCGGCGCGCTCGGACGCCTCATTTCGCTTTCCGACGCAGCCAAGAAGCTGCCGCTAACGGGCGACGTTGCCTTTCGCTTATTCGTCGAGGGCGACGCAACGGGTCCCGCCACCTTCGCCGGCTTCGCATCGACGAGGATTACGTACGGCGCATTCCCGCTCGACCGTCCGAGCGGGCTCGTCGCCTTGGCCGGAAAGCACACGTCAATCGTTCGTTCGGCGCTAAACTATAGCGGCATCGGCGTTGCAGCGCGAGGCGATCTCGAGCTTGCCAAGCACACGAAGGCCGATCTGCTCGCGCTCGTCGATGCGCCGTCGGCAAGCGTCCCGTATGCGCCGAGCGCGATCGGCCCGATGGCGATCGGCGCGACGGTCGTCGCTTCGGGCGTCGATGCGGCACTCGAAACGCGCGGCGTGTTCGGCGGAGAGAACGGTGCGGAACGGTTGGACGGAACGGTTTCGATCGACGCTCGCGGCGAAGGCACGATCGGGCCGGTGCGTCTACGCGGGCCCGGTTCGCGAGCGCTCGACGTCCGGGTGGCGCTCGATCGTCCGCACGGCGGCGGTGGCGCGGCGTTCGTGAGCGTGCGCGACTTCCACGTCACGACCGCGGGCGCGCAACCCACACTCGCGGGCATCGCCGTTCCGCGCTTGCCGCCGTTTAGCGGCGATCTCACGGGCGACCTCATCGGCACGTTCGCCGCCAATCGCTTCACGCTCGCGGGCAGCGCCGACGCAGCCCATGTCGCTGCACTCGGCACGTCGTTCGACGACCTGGGTTTCGGCGGCGTCGTAGCCGACGGCTCGCGCGCCGCGGCGCACCTGCGCTATCGCGGCTCGCTCGCGGCGCTCGCCCATGCCGCCGGCAGCACGGTTACAGCCGCCGGACGCGTCGACTTGCCGATCGACGTGGTGGCCGACGGGACGTCGTCGATCGTCGCGCAGCTTTCTCACGGGCGCCTGGAGGGCGCGAGCATCGCCGGCGTACCGGTCGACGGCGTGGAAGCGACCCTCGGGCTACGCGGCCAAGACATCGACGTATACGCGGCGCGACTGCAGTCGCGCGGACGAGACCTCGAGGCGCAAGGCGCCTTTGGCGATGGCGGCACCGTCGCCGTGTCGACGAGCGGCGTGAACCTCGCATCGTTCCGCAGCTTCGGCCTTCCGGTCGAGACGGGAACCGGAAGCGCCCTGGCTTCCGTCGGGGGCACGCTCGACGCCCCGCGAGTCGTCGCCGGCGTCGCAGCCAGCGACCTGCGTTCGACGAACGCGAAGCTGGCCGGCCTCGCACTTACGACGTCGAGCGGCCTCACGTATTCGGGCGACCATCTCGAGCTTCGCGACGGGACGCTCGTAGCGGGTTCGGCGGTCGGCCGCATCGACGCGCGCGTCGACGGCGTGCGATCGAATCCGCGCGGGGCCGCGTATGTGGTGGATGCGAGCGTAGCGGAGGCAGATATCGGAACGCTCGCGCGGCTCTTTCGTGCGCCGCAATCTCCCGAGGGTGCGCTCGATGCGAACGTACGCGTCGCCGGACGGGGCGCTCGTGCCGCAATCGCCGGTTCCGTGCGCGTACCGCAAGGATCGATCAACGGCTTACCGTATCGCGAGGCGCGCGTCGCCCTCGACGGCACGTCCCGGGCGCTACGTTTACGCGGCGGAAGCGTCACGGTCGGCACGACGACGCTCGGCTTTGCGGGCGACGTTTCGGCACGTGCACAGACGCTTGCGCTAAACGCGCCGCACGTTCGGCTGGAGGACTTCAACGATTACTTCGATCGCGGCGACACGCTCGGCGGCGGCGGCTCGATCGCGTTGCGCGTCGTGCACGCGCCCAACCTCCTGGCGATCGACGGCGACGCGCGCTTTGCTCGCACGCGTTTCCGGCGCTTCGAGCTCGGCGATGCGAGCGCGACCTTCGCGACGCGCGGACGAACGGTAGCTACGACGCTGGCACTCGGTTCGCGGGCGGGGCGCATCACGGCGCACGGAAGCGTCCGCCAAGCCGCAACCCAGCCGCTGCTCGATCCGCTGCACCGCTCGAGCGCATCGCTCGCAGCGACGGCTCGCGGCGTCGATCTCGGCGTTTGGCTGCCGGCGGCCGGGATCATCGCACCGGTAGCAGGTTCGGTCGACGCAACGGCGGACGTTGCCGGAACGTTTCCCCGTATTACCGCGCACGCACGCGCGCGCCTGAACGGTGGCACGTACGAGAAGGTAGCGATTCGGACGGCCACGCTCGACGCGCGCGCGTCGGAGGGACGCGCTACGATCGCCAGCGCCGTGCTGGCGATCGACAACTTGCGTGCGCGTGCGTCCGGTTCGTTTGGATTTCGCCCGACGGACAAGGCCGATCTCACGCTCGACACCGACGTAACGGACGTCGGCGCGCTCGCTAAGACCATCACCGCGCGCTCGTACGACGTGTCGGGTTCGCTGCACGACCGGCTGCGCATAACGGGCACCGCGCGCGCGCCTCGCGCCGCGACCGTGCTCGACGCCGCGTCGCTGCGGTATGCGAAATACACGCTGCCGCGAGCAAGCGTTGAAGCGGCCGCAACGCGCACGCGCGTCACGCTGACACGCAGCGAAATCGATCTGCAATCGGGGCGCATCCTCGCCGACGGCGCCGTTCCGCTCGCGCGCGACGCACTCGCGGTCGCCCCCGCGGCACCGCTCGCATTTCATTTTACTGCCGAACGAATCGATCTTTCGCAGTTCGCCGCTTTTTTTCCCAAAGGAACGCAGGCGGCCGGCGTGCTCGACGGAAGCGTCGGTCTCGGCGGAAGCGTGGCGCGGCCGGGTCTCGGCGGGACGCTCGCGCTTTCGGGCGGCTCGTTCTCGGGACCGAGCTTTCGTTCGAAAGTCGTCGACGCCGGTGCGCAACTCACGTTCGCCGGTAATATGGCGACGCTCCACGATGCGAGCGCAAAAGTCGGAGGCGGTTCGATCGTAGCGAGCGGCAGTGCGTTCGTCCCGAGCTTGCGCCAACCCGGACGGGATGTCGGCGGCGCCCTGCACCTGACGCTCGCGAATCCGTATCTGGACGCACCGCAATATCTGCGCGGCCGCGCGAACGGGACGCTTTCCCTGACGCGCACGCCGGGTGCGCCGATCTCCGTCGGCGGCAACCTCGCTTTCACGCAAACGCGGATTCCGCTCTCGGCGATATTCAATCCGAATTCTCCGAAGACGCAGGCCACCGCGCCGCCGTTGCCCGTCGCCTTCGATCTGGGCGTCGACGTCGGACGCGACGTGCGACTGCAAAGCGGCCCGGTCGACGTCGGCACGGCGGGAACGCTTCACGTCGGCGGGACGCTCGCGGACCCGCAGGTCACCGGCCGTCTGGAGTCGGTCGGGGGCGGGACGCTGAGCTTCTACCGCACGTTTGTGGTTGCCGACGGCAGTTCGCTCGACTTTGCGGAAGGCGGCGGACTCACGCCCATCGCCGACGTCGAAGCGACGACGAACGTCTCCAATCCGTCGACCGATATCGCGCTGCACGTGACCGGGCCCACGACGCAACTCAACGTCGATCTCACCTCCGATCCGGCGTATTCGCGCGAACAAATCCTCGGCTTACTGGTCGGAGCGCAGGCGCTCGGCGCCGTTAGCGGCCTGGCCGCAACGCCGGGAAGCGGCCAGCAACAAAACCCGTTCCAATCCCTTGCCGAGGGACAGTTGGGAACGCTCTTGACGCAAAACGTGCTGCAACCGTTTAGCTCGAAAATCGGCGGCGCGCTCGGACTCTCGGATCTAGCGGTGACCTATCTACCGGGGAACGGCGTCAACGTCGGGGCGAAACGCCGGCTTTTCGCTAACGTCAACATCGTCTTTGCCGAATCGTTCAACTATCCGCAGCGTCAGAGCGTCGGACTGCAGGCGAGCAACCGCAAGAATACGACCGCGGCGCAAGTCACGTTTTTCACGCAGCCCGGCAGCAACCGCTTCAATCCGGCGCAAGAGGGCGCGCTGCTTTCGTCAAATCCGTCGGTAACGGGCGCGCAGCCGCTCAACGGCGATGAAGGCATATCGTTCTCGCTGCAGCGCAAGTTCTAGCGGGCCTGTGGCCTGAAGTGAACGCCGGCACCTTGCGCGTACGGCCGTAAGTCGTGCGCACCGATTGGCTCATCGTTCGCCGGCTCGCCGCCGAACTCGATCGTGCGCTTCGCGGCGGGCGCATCGACGCGGCGGGATCGCTCTCTGGCGATCGCTTCGCGCTCGTCGGCCCGCGCGGAAGCGTCGTCGTCGATGCTTTCGGGCCGACGCCGATCCTGGCGCTGGAAGATGCGGCGCTCGCACCGCGCCGAGACGCCGGCTGGGCACGGGCGTTCGCGGAAGCCCTCGCCGGTCTCCGCGTCGACGCGGTTCGCGCGCGCCGCGGCGATCGGCTCGTCGCCTTCGAATGCTCGGCCCGGTCGCGCTTTGGCGTGCGCAGCGGCTTTCGTCTCGTGTGCGAACTCACGCCGCGTTTCGGGAACCTCGTGCTGCTACGCGACGACACCGTCGTCGCGGCCGCACGAGAGTTCGCGCGCACGGCCGGAACGGCGCGGGCTACGGTCGTCGGCGAGGCGTACGAACCGCCGCCGCTGCCGGAATTCCGCGATCCCATGGTGCCGCTCGGTGAAGCACTCGAAGCGCTGTCGCTTACCGGCGACGCCCCTGCTCTCGCATTAGCGGTCCGCGCGCTGCGCTACGCCGTGCCGCTCGTGCCGCAACTCGTCGCAGAATCGCTCGTTAGCGAAGCAGCGCCGTTTGCGAAGTCTGGAGCTGCTTTGACGGAGCGAACGCTTGCTCGTGCCCGGGCCGTCGTCGAAGCGACGGCCGGGGAGCCCGCGGCACTTGGTGACGTGTACGCATACCGCGACGGCGCCCGGCTCGTGCAGTGCCACGTCGTGCCGCTGGCGCAATTCACGCACCTGGAATTAGAGCGCGTGCCGGCGATGGCGCCGCTGGTAGCCGAAACCCTCGGCGCGCAAACCCGCGCGCGAACGCACGGCGCCTTTGAAGCGCGACGTGCGGCCTTGCGCGCACGCATCACGAAACGTCTGGACGGCCTAGCGCGCGAACGCGAGGCGCTCCTGCGCGAACGCGACGATGCAAGCGCCCGCGACGAGTTACGCCGCCGCGGCGACCTGCTTTACGCGCATCTCGCGGAGGTTCGCCCGGGCGCCGCGGAGTTCGTGCCGCCGAGCGATCCCACGACGACGATCCAACTCGATCCCGCGATGGATGCGAAAGCCAACGCCGCAGCGATCTTTCGGCGCTATCGCAAAGCGACGGCGAAGTTAACGCACGTCGAGCGCCGGTCGGCGGAACTCGCCGCCGCAGAACGCTTCGTTGGAGAGTTGGCTTGGGAAGCCGAGCGCGGCGACTCGGAGAGCCTCGAAGAAATTGCCGACGCGTTCGCTCGTCTCGAACGGCGAACGCCGCCGGCTGCGCGCGAGCGCGCGCGCAAGCGGAAGCCCATCGACGTTCGGCTTTCGCCGGACGCGCATGCCTACGTCGGGCGATCGCCGCGCGGCAACGCGGAGCTGACGTTTACGATCGCGCGCCCGGACGATCTGTGGTTTCATGCGCGTGCTACGCCAGGAGCGCACGTCGTCTTACGGCTCGACGCACAACGTCCGCCGACCGGCGACGAATTGCGCGGCGCGGCCGAACTCGCCGCGTATCACTCCAAGGCTCGCGAGGCGGAGAAGGTGGACGTTGACTACACCGAGCGCAAACACGTGCGCAAACAGCAAAACGCGCCGCCGGGGCTGGTCTGGTATACGCATGCGCGAACGCTGCTCGTAGCACCCCAGGAGCATGGCGAATGAGTGCTGCTCCCCGAGCGTCGATCGCGCTGGATGACGCGCGTCCGATCTGGCGCTCGATGCTGGTGTTCCTCGTGCCGCTCATGCTCAGCAACGTGTTGCAGTCGCTGGGACAGACGGTGAACAGCATCTATCTCGGCCGGCTCGTCGGCGTCAAATCCCTCGCCGCCGTTTCCGCGATTTTTCCGATCGTGTTCTTCTTGGTTTCGGCGCTCATCGGGCTCGCCACGGGCAGCAGCGTCTTGATCGGCCAGGCGTTCGGCGCCGGCGACCGCGAGCGCGTGAAGCAGATTGCAGGCACATCGATCGCGCTAACCTTACTCTTAGGCGTCGGACTCGGAACGGTCGGCATCGTGTTTGCGCGCGAGCTGCTCGCCTTACTCGGGACGCCGCGCGACGTCATCGAGATATCCGCTTCGTACGCGCGCATTACGTTCGCGTCGCTGCCCCTGTTGTTCGCTTACCTCGTGTATACGACGTTCTTACGCGGTACGGGCGACACGCGAACGCCGTTCTTTACGCTCGTGGCGAGCACGGTACTGACGCTCGTCATCACACCCGCCTTCATTCTAGGCTGGGCGAGCTTGCCGAAATTTGGTACCGATGGTGCCGCGATCGCGAACGCCGTTTCCACCGCCCTGACGCTGGGCGGCCTGCTCGCGTACCTCGGCGTACGCCGCGACGCGCTGGCCCTCGACGCCTCGCTGCTACGCAACGTGCGCTTGCGCGGTGCGCTCGTCGCTGCCATCGCGCGTATCGGCATCCCGACCGGGATCAACCTCGTCATGGTGTCGCTTTCCGAGATCGCGTTGCTTTGGCTTGTGAACCGCTACGGCTCCAGTGCACTAGCCGCTTATGGCGCCGTGAATCAAGTCGTGAGCTACGTACAATTTCCGGCCATCTCGATCGGTATCGCGGCATCCATTTTCGGCGCGCAATCGATCGGCGCCGCACGCGCCGACCGGTTGCCCGGGATCGCGCGATCCGCGGTGTTGCTGAACTACGCGATCGAAGGCTGTCTCATCGCCATCGTATACGTCTTCGCGTCCGCCATTATCGGCTTATTCGTCGCGTCGCCGCCGACGGTCGTCGTGGCCCGGCACTTGCTGTCGATCACGTTATGGAGTTACGCATTGTTCGGAAACGCCCGGGTGCTTTCGGCGATGATGGTCTCGACCGGTACGGTGCTGTGGCCCACAGTGATCTCGATCGCGTCCATCTGGCTCGTGGAAGTTCCCGTCGCCGTGTATCTCTCGCAGCACATCGGCCTCGACGGCGTGTGGTACGGATATCCGGCGGCCTTCGTTGCGGCGCTCACGGCGCAGTTTGCGTATTACCGCTTCGTCTGGAGTAAGCGCGAGCACGTGCGGCTCGCGTAGACCCGGGACCGGGCACGGCGACCATCGTCAGCGCTACCCGCGTCGGCGCCTCCCGCGTCGCCCGTTACGGCACCATCGCCTGAAGTTTGTCGGCATCGACGACGACGACGTGGGCGGTACGCATGTCGATGAGTCGCTCGTCCCAGAAGCGGTTGAGGGTGCGATTCACGGTTTCGCGCGTCGTGCCGATCATGTTGGCCATCTCTTGATTGGTCAGGCGCAGCGAAATGCGCGTCCCGCCGCTAGCCGGCTCACCGAAGTTCTGCATGAGGTTGAGTAGGAGCGACGCGAGCCGCGAGCGGATGTCCTGCGATGTCGTGGCGGCGACGAGGCGGTTGGCGGCACGTAAGCGCTCCGAGAGCGCGATGACGAGCAGGCGGCCGATGCGCGGGCTATGATCGAGGAGCGCGAGGAAGTCGACGCGCTCGATGGCGCCGACTTCCACTTCGGTCAACGTGCGCACGCTGGCGGCGCGCACTGACGTATCGAAGATACTCATTTCGCCGAAGAAGTCGCGTTCTTTGAGTATGGACAAGATCGTCTCGCGGCCGTCCGGGACGACGCGCGCAATCGCAACCGAGCCCGAGACGATGAGATAAAACGTCTGGCCCGGATCGCCCTCGCGAAAAATCGTCTGATGCTTAGCGAAGCGGCGCATCGTTATCAGTTGGGCGACTTCGGCTAGTTCGGCCGGGTCGAAGTCGCGGAAGAGCGGCACGCCCCGCAAGACGTCGATGCCGATGGTTCGCGCGGCATCGTCCGCGCGGGGCTTTGGGGCGATCATACAGCGAGTATCGGCTCCCGTAGGCGACGACTGAAGCGTCGGGGCGTCCCGGGCTTTCCGCCGCGGCGCCCGGTCGCGACGTATGGGCAACGTGCTCTTCTTCCGTCGCATGAGCGCGCCGCGCGAACGCGAACGTTCGGGCGACGTGTCCACGCTGTTCGATGCCGATCCGGTGACCGCGCTCAAGCATCATTTCGGCTTCGACGCCTTCCGGCCGCTCCAAGCGGAAATCGTGGCCGACGTGCTCGCCGGGCGAGACGTCTTTGCGCTCCTGCCGACGGGCGGCGGCAAGAGCCTATGCTATCAACTGCCCGCCGTCATGCGCCCAGGGCTCACGGTGGTCGTTTCGCCGCTCATCGCGCTCATGAAAGATCAAGTCGACGCGTTGACCGCCGCCGGCATACCGGCGACGTTCCTCAACTCGTCTCTCGACGGCGATGAAGCGCGCCGGCGATTACGCGACCTCCATCGCGGCGCTTACCGGCTGCTGTACATCGCGCCCGAGCGCCTCGCGCTGCCCCACGTTCGCGACGACTTGCGCAGCTGGAACGTCGCACGCTTCGCGATCGATGAAGCGCATTGCATCAGCGAGTGGGGGCATGATTTCCGCCCCGATTATCGGCGCCTCGCCGGGCTGAGACGCGACTTTCCCGACACGCCGCTGCTGGCGCTCACAGCGACCGCAACGGACCGTGTGCGGCGCGATATCGTCGAGTTGCTGAGTTTGCGCGAGCCGCGCGCCTACGTAGCCAGTTTCGACCGGCCGAACTTGTCCTATCGCGTCGTGCCGAAGACCGACACCTTTCGCACGCTGCTCGCGTTCGTACGGGAACGGGGCCGCGAAAGCGGCATCGTCTACGCCGCCAGTCGCCGGCAAGCCGAAAATTTAGCCGATAAGCTACGCGACGCCGGCATTGCGGCGCTGCCATATCACGCCGGCCTCGATGCACGCGAGCGCGGTTACAATCAGGAGCGCTTTGTCCGCGACGACGTGCGCGTGATCTGCGCGACGATCGCGTTCGGCATGGGCATCGACAAGCCGAACGTCCGCTACGTGCTGCATTACGATCTACCGAAAAACCTCGAGAGCTATTATCAGGAAACCGGCCGCGCCGGCCGCGACGGGCTCGCCGCGGAGTGCGTGCTCTTCTATGCGCCGGGCGATCTGGCGAAGCAATTAGCTTTTATCGACGAAAAGGACGCGAGCGAACGCGCGCACGCGCTCGACGGACTGCGGACGATGCAGCGTTACGCCGAAGCCACGACGTGCCGTCGCGCGCTGCTGCTCGGGCACTTCGGCGAAATGCGCGGAACCGAGTGCGGTAACTGCGACAACTGCTCGCATCCGCGGGCTCGCTTCGACGGGACGCTCGTCGCCCAAAAGTTCCTCTCCAACGTCGTGCGCGTCCGGCAAGCAGGCTTCGCGGTGGGACTCAATCATCTCGTCGACGTCCTCGTAGGCAAGACGACCGAAAAAGTGCGCGATTGGAATCATGATGCATTAACGACGTTCGGCATCGGCCGCGACGTCGCACGCGATCAGTGGCTTGCAATCGGCCGGGAACTCGTGCGCTTGGGCCTCGTGCGGCAGACGCCGGGCCTGCGCAGCGTCGTAGAACTCACGGACGACGGCCGCCGCGCGCTGCTGGACCGTGCGCCGGTCATGATGACCTCGGCGGCTCCCGCCAGTCCACTGGCGCCGGGAACGTCGCGCAAAGCTCTCGACGCACCGGTGCCGCTTGCCGGCGGCGGGGCCGCAAGCGGCGATGCGGCGTACGACGTCGACTTGTTCGAAGAGTTGCGCACGCTGCGTAAACGGCTCGCCGACGAGCGCGACGTGCCCGCGTACGTGATATTCTCCGATGCTACGCTGCGCGCGATGGCCCGCGATGTCCCCTCGACCGCGAGAGACCTACGCCGAATCCCCGGCGTCGGGGATCGCAAGCTCGTCGATTTCGGCGACGCCTTTCTCGCGGCCATTGCGGCATACGAGAAGCGCGCATGATCGAACGCTTTGCCGCCTCCGACGGCGCGCAACTCGCCTACGACGACCGCGGACCGCGCGGCGCGCTCGGGCTGCTATTCGTCCACGGCTGGCAGGCGTCGGGCGACGTCTGGGAACCGGTGCGTGCCGCGCTCGGCGAGCGTTTCCGCATGGTCGCGCCCGATCTGCGCGGCTTCGGGCGCTCGAACGCGGCGCCCGGGCCATATACGGTCGACGCACTTGCGAACGATCTAAGCGACCTATTTGCCGTACTCGACCTGGACCCGCTGGTCGTCGTCGGGCACTCGATGGGCGCCGCGATCGCGCAACGCTTCGCGATCGACCGCCCGGAGGCCGTCGAAGGATTGGTACTGGTGGCGCCGGTACCGGCCGGCGGCGCGGCGTTTTCGCCGAAGCTCGAAGCGATGTTCCGCGCGACCGCGGGCGATGCGGCGCAGGCGAATGCTTGGCTCGCGAAATTGACGTTCCGCAAGCCGCCGCCCGGGACGGTCGCGCTCCTTCGCGCCGCTGCAGCGGCAACGCCCGCACACGTCGCGCTCGAAAGCTTCGAATCGTGGGCGCATCTGTCGTTCGAGGACGAAGCACGCACGATTGCCACGCCGGCGCTTGCCATCGCCGGAGCCGACGACCGGCCGATGACACCGGAGTACGTCCGCCTGCGCGTCGCCGACGTCATCGCAGACACGCAATTGGCCATCGTGCCGGATGCTGGTCATCTCGTGCAACTCGAGCAGCCCGAGCGCGTCGCGACGTTGATCGCCGATTTCGCCGACGCGCTGTGAAGGCCAACGGCCGCAAAGGCGGGCGGGTCGTCCAGCTGACCGATACACACATCGTGGCGCGCGGGCAACGTTCGTTCGGATGCGACACCGCTGCCTATCTGGCCGACGCCGTTCGAGCGACGAACGCGCTGCAACCGGACTACGTGCTCGTCACGGGGGATCTAACCAATAACGGCGAGCCGGCCGAATACGCCCACTTCCGCGACGTTATGCGCGGTCTCGAAGCGCCGTACTTCGCCATCCCCGGCAATCACGACGACCCGGTGACTTTGCGCGTAGAGCTTGGGGCCGCGCACGCGCCCGATTCCGGCGGCGCGAAACTACGCTACAGCGTCGACGGTTATGCGATCCGCGCGATCGCGCTCGACGTTACGCGCGCGCACAACAATCCCGGGGCCGAGCTCGACGAAGCGACGTTCGCTTGGCTCGAATTGACGCTCGCGAGCGCTCCTTCCACTGCCACGGTCATCGCCGTGCATCAGCCGCCGTTCCGTACCGGACTCTGGTTTCTCGATGCGTTCGGCTTTCGCGGCGCGCGCCGTCTGAAGGCGCTCGTAGAACGCTCGCCGCACGTCGGCCGCGTCATCTGCGGTCACGTTCATTGCGTGCGCATGGCGCAATGGGGACGCGCGCTAGCCGCAAGCGCTCCCAGTACGGCGCCGCAGCGCGTTCCCGAGATCTTCGAGTCCCGCCGCATTGCGGCGATCCGCCGCGAACGAGCCGGCTTCGCCGTGCACGATTGGACGCCGGGCGAAGGCATGGCGACGACCGTTTACCGCCGCGACGACGCAGGTGCCTATCGTCCCGCCGAGTCCTAAGACCCGTCGATCTGCGCGACTTCGTCGTCCGTAAGCCGGAACGAAGCCGCACCGATCGTGCCGTCGACTTGGCGCGCCGAACGCGCTCCGACGATCGCCGCGGTCACCGCGGAATTGTGGAGCGTCCAGGCGATGGCCGTTTCCCCCGGCGACCGCCCGTGACGCGCTCCAACCGAGCGTAAGCGCTCCACGATTGCCAGATTATTCGACAACTTCGGTTCACGAAATTCGTCGTTGCGCGAGCGCCAATCGTTCTCGGGCAGCTTCGCTGCGCGTTCCTTGGTCATCGCGCCCGATAAGAGGCCGCCCTGCATCGGTGAGTACACGATGACGCCGACATCGTGCGTCTTACCATATGGAAGAATTTCATCTTCCACATCGCGCTTGACGAGCGAGTACGGCGGCTGCAACGTCTCGACCGGCTGGATGCGTCCGGCGCGTTCGAGTTCTTCGACGTTGAAATTCGAGACGCCGATGTGACGCGCTTTGCCTTCGCGTTGCAGCTCTACGAGTGCGCCCCAGCCTTCATCGACGTCGGCGATGTCGTCGGTCGGCCAATGGATTTGGTACAGATCGATGGCCTCGATTCGCAGCCGTCGCAAGCTCGCCTCGCATTCGCGCCGGATCGAATCGCGCGTCAGGTCTTCGCGGGTGCCGCCGTCGTCCGTTTCGATCAAACCGCATTTCGTAAACACGTACGGAGCGTCGCTCATACCGTCGAGCGCTCGCGCGACGACCTCTTCGGAATGACCGAAGCCGTATACCGCCGCCGTATCGATCCAATTGATGCCGAGTTCGATGGCGCGGTGGATCGCCGCGACCGAATCGTCATCGTCTTGTGCGCCCCAGCCGAACTTCCAATTGCCGCCGCCCAGCGCCCAGGCACCGAAACCAATCGGTGTGATGCGCAAATCCGTGCGGCCGAAGCGGACGGTCTCGAGAGTCGTAGTCACGTGCTCCTCGCTTTCTGTGCAGCGCTTTACCCGTTCGGACGCACGCGCGGCAGCCCGCTGCGGTCGAAGTCGGCGCCGGTCATCCAGCGAATGAAGAGACGATAGCTTCTGTACCCCGCCTTGACGTGATTCGACTTAAGATACCGGTCGTAGGCGACTTGCTGAACGCGCGCGGCTCGGACGTTGACGTGGGCGAGCACGCGTTTGCGAATCGCCATGATGTCGTCGTAGGCCAGCCGTCCCATGTGATGGGTGACGCGCGCGCCGGGCGGCAGATTAAACCAGACGAGCAGCCAACCGGAATAGATGAGCAGCGGATCGCGCGACGTCGTACAAGCGAGCACGGAGATGAAATTCGCTTCCGCCTCGTCGTTGAAGCCGGCCACGTGGGCCCACTCGTGCGCGTAATACGCCGGGCGTTCGTAGGGTGTGGCCGCTGCGTCGACGTTCACTTCGTGCGTCCAAGGGTCGGTAAAGCCGGCCGTCGCGGTCCATTCCATAAGCGGCTGGAACATCGTCGGCTTGACGCGCGGCGGCGCGAAGGTCGCACGATCGCCCAAGCGCGCGATTGCCGCATCGAACGTCGGTCGCAGGCGCGCTCCGAGCGTCCGGCGATCGAACGGCTCGCGATGCGCGGCAGGCGCGTCGCGCGACAGCCGGTCGACCACGTCGTCGGCAAAGGCGGCGACCGTGTCCTCGTTCGTACGTTCGTCGTGCACGACGATCTTATCGGCGAGCGGAATGCGCCCATACCCGAGACCCCAGGCCAATACGAACCACACGAAGATCGCGCAAGCAACGGCTACGACGCGGACGCATGCTTCCAGCGCCGAGCGTGTCCGCGAAGGGCCGCCGCGCGAACGTCGCAACGTTACGACGACGTAGCGCACGAGCCACACGATCGCCATTACGAACAGCACGTCGCCCAAACAGAAGGGCAGCGGCTCGACGATCGTGCGTACGACGCGCGCGGCGACGGGATATGCACCGTTGGAGTAGTGGCGCTCGATCCAGCCGGCGGGCAGACGAACCAGCGCGACGACGAGCGCCGCGGCGATCGCACTCGCATCGAACGCGTAGGAACCAAGCCGCACGTCCGTGCGTACGCGGCAACGTTGCGCTTCTCTTGCCGAACGTCACGCTCGCGCGCTCGGTCGTGGAAGCACTCCGCTTCCACCGCAGCGAACGTTTCGCCGGGTGAGCGGTCCTTCTCGTGCGTGACGCGGCAGTCGTCGTACCGGTCGTGTTCCGCACGCAACCGTCGCTCGTTTTCGTGCGACGGGCTGCACATCTGCGTCGCAACCCGGGTGATATCGGCTTCCCGGGCGGTCTGATCGACGCAACCGACGACGATGCTCGTGCGGCGGCGTTGCGAGAATTCGAGGAAGAGCTCGGCATCTCGCGCGATCGCGTGCAGATCTTCGAGCGCTTGCCCGACGTCGTGACGCTGGCGCTAAGCGTGACGATCGCACCCTTCGTCGGACACGTCGACGCGCCGGCCACCTTCGCGTTCGAGGCCGCCGAAACGGAGAGCGTCCATGAAATCCCGATCGCCAACCTGTACGCACCGGGCGCGCTGCACGAAGGCATCGAGCGAGTCCGCCGAGACGAGACGACGTACGAAGTCCGCTCCTGGCTTTTCGACCGTCCGGGCGTGCACGTCTGGGGCGCCACCGCCCGCATCTTGCGAGAGCTCACGCTGCGCTTCGACGAACGAGGGCTGGTCGCTCGTGCGACCCGTGCGGCGGAGCGCGGACGCCTCATCGGCCAGGCGACCCGCGCGGCCGATTCGGGAAGCCGCATCGGCTGAGCTACCCGCGGGGAAGTGCCTACCCGCAGCTCAAAGCGTTGCCGATGCTCGCAGCGAATGTGTATCGGCGGAAAAGGGCCACGCCGGAGGGATAAGCGGTGACGCACGACCAGCACGTTATCGGAAAGATTGGCCGCGTTACCGGTACGATCGCGCCGAAGCAAGTCGGCGAAGTCATGCTGCCGATCCGCGGTGGATCCGAAGCCTTTCATGCCTATGCCGCCGAGCGCGCGGAGCGTATCGAATGCGGCGAGCGCGTCGTCGTCGTGGAATACCATCCGCCTCGTACGGTCGTCGTGTCTCAAGCGTAAGGAAGGAACATCTTGGTCGCATCGAGTTCCGGCGCGCTCGTCATTACCGGTGCCGCGCTTATCGTCGTTGCCGTCGTCGTCGGGCTCGTGCTCTTCAAAGCAATGTGGCGCGTGGCAGAACCGAATGAAGCGCTGATCATCTCAGGCTTTCGCACGCGCCGCGACAGTGCGGCGATCGGCGAGAGCATGGGTTTCAAGATGGTAACCGGACACGGCACCTTCGTCGTGCCCGGCGTACAGGTCGTGCGCAAACTTTCGCTGGATCTCAACGAGGCCGAGCTCTCCGTCGATTGCGTAACGCAACAAGGAATTCCGGTCCATCTCAAAGCGGTCGTCATCTACAAAGTCGGCGACGATTTCGCTTCCATCGCTAACGCTGCGCGACGCTTCCTCGATCAACAGGACAAGATGAACGCGCGAATTCAAAACGTATTCGCCGGACATCTACGCGCAATCTGCGGAAGTTTGACGGTCGAAGATCTCATCCGCGAACGCGACAAGCTTACCGAGGCGACGCGGGCAGCCGCAGGCACGGAAATGGAAAAGTTGGGCCTCGTGATCGACTCGCTGCAAATTCAGGAGATCGACGATCCGACCGGTTACATTCAGAATCTCGCAAAGCCGCACGCGGTGCTGGTAATGAAGGACGCTCGCATCGCACAAGCCCACGCCGATCGCGAAGCGACCGAAATCGAGCAGCAGGCGGTTGCGTTGAAAGCTCAATCGTCGCGCGATAGTCAGATAAAGCAGGCGAATTACCAAGCCGACGTGGATCGCGCGGCCGCACAAGCCAAACTTGCCGGGCCGCTCACCGAAGCCACGGCACGCCAAGAAGTCGTGGTCGCGCAAACGAAGATCGCGGAGCTAGAAGCCGAGCGTACGGAACAAGAACTGCAGGTGAGCGTACGGAAGCCCGCCGACGCAGCCGCCTACGAGAAACGTACCGTCGCCGCGGCTCAGCGTGACGCCGACATCGCCGCTTCCGAAGCCCGTGCTCGTCAAGTGGAATTGCAGGCGAACGCCGACGCAAAACGCATCGAGCTCAACGCGACGGCGCAAGCGTCGTCGACCCGCCAACTCGGCGAAGCCGAAGCCGCCGCCACGCAAGCCAAGGGCCTCGCGCAGGGCAACGCGATCAAGGCCCGGCTGCTTGCAGAAGCTGAAGCGATTCGCGCCCGCGCGGAGGCGCTCGCGTCGAATCAGGAGGCGGTGATCGGGCAGACGCTGGCGGAAAAGTGGCCCGAGATCGTGGGAGCCGCAAGTAAGGCCTTTTCGAACATCGATCAGCTGGTCGTGCTCAACGGCGCCGACGGCATGAACGATATCCTCGCCAAGGTCATGGCGCAGGGCGCCGCCGGGCTCGGCGCTGCCCGCGGCTTGCTTTCGAAAGCTGCCGGCAAACGCGCCCCGGCCGCCGCCGCCAACGGAACGTCGCTCGCCTCGACCGAGGACGCCCGAGACGTCCATCCGTGACGATTTGGCGCCGGATACGTTCGCTCTTCGGCAATAAGACGCACGCCGCGCTCGACCGCATTGAAGATCCGCGCGACGCCCTCGACGGCGCATACCGGAAGCAAATTGCGGTACTGCAAGACGCACGGCGCGGCGTCGCCGACGTTCTCACCAACGAAAAACGCCTGGAGCTCGAAGCCGAGACGCTGCGCGCTACGGCCGAGCGTGCGACTTCGGCGGCAGAACGCGCTGCGCACGCCGGCGACGACGCCGGCGCGCGCCGGGCTTTGCGCCGTGAAGCCTTCGCGATCGAGCAGCGAGACCGGCTGCTTTCGGAAATCGCCGACATTCGCGGCCAGCGGCTCGGACTTGAGGCGCTGACCGAGCGACTACGCGAACGCGTCGAACTGCTGCGAACGGAAAAGGTGACGCTGCAGGCGCGCTATACGACCGCCAAAGCGGCTTCACGCGCGGGCGAGAACGTCGTCGGCATCTCCGACGATATGTTTGCCGCCGCGCAAAGCATCGAACGTGCACGCAGCGCTTCTCGCGACGCGCAGGCGCGAGCTGCCGCCCTTACCGAGCTCGCCGGCGGCGACTTCGACGTAGAGCGCCCGAGCGACACGCTCATCGAATCGCGACTCGCAGCACTCAAAGGCGGCTCACAACGAAGTCTGACCTCGGAGATCCGTGCGACGGAACGCCAAACCGATGGCTGAGGCGTACATCGTGGATGCGGTTCGCACGGCTGGCGGACGCAGAGGCGGCCGGCTCGCCAGCATGCACCCCGTCGACCTTGCAGCGACGGTGCTCGATGCGCTTCTCGAACGTACCGGCGCGGATCCCAGTAGCATCGACGACGTCATCATGGGTTGCGTCGTGCAAACCGGCCAACAAGCGATGAACGTTGCCCGCAATGCCGTGTTAGCGTCGAAGCTGCCCGAAAGCGTTCCGGCGACGACGATCGACCGGCAATGCGGATCGTCCCAGCAGGCGTTGCATTTTGCCGCTGCGGCCGTTATGTCGGGCGCGATGGACGCCGTTATCGCAGGCGGCGTCGAAAGCATGACGCGCGTGCCGATGAGCGCGTCTACGGCATTCCCGGCGGAACACGGGTACGGCACGTACGTCAGTCCGGCCTTGCGAGGCCGTTATGGGGTCGCGGAGCTCAGCCAATTCAGCGGGGCTGAAATGCTCGCCGAGAAATACGAACTCTCCCGCTCGCGACTCGACGCCTATAGTTTCGAGAGTCACCGCAAGGCGAGTGAGGCGACGCAAGCGGGTGCCTTTGCTAGCGAAATCGTTCCGTTGGACGTGCGAGCTCCGGACGGGACGCTGGTGCACCACGCCGTCGATGAAGGCATCCGCTTCGACGCCACGCTCGAGGGCATCGCGGCCGTCAAACTGCTCGCCCCGGGAGGCCGCATCACGGCGGCGAGTGCGAGCCAGATGTGCGACGGTGCGTCGGCATGCCTCGTCGTCGGCGAACGTGCGCTGGCGGCGCTCGGTAAGACGCCGCTCGCCCGAATCCATCACATGAGCGTGCTCGGGCACGATCCCGTCATCATGCTCGAAGCGCCGATTCCCGCCACGCGCCGCGCGCTGCAAAGAGCCGGCATGACGATCGACGATATCGACCTCTTTGAGGTAAACGAAGCATTCGCGCCCGTGCCGCTCGCGTGGCTGCAGGCGACGGGGGCCGATCCGGAGCGGCTCAACGTTCACGGGGGCGCGATCGCACTCGGGCATCCGCTCGGCAGCTCGGGAACGAAATTGATGGCGACGCTCGTCCACGCGCTGCAGCGGCGGGGCAAACGTTTTGGGCTGCAGACCATGTGTGAAGGCGGCGGTCTGGCGAATGTGACGATCGTCGAGCGTCTGTAGCCCGTGCATCTCGACGCGAGCGTTTCTGCCATCGTTACGGGCGGTGCCTCGGGCCTCGGATTCGCGGCCGCTCACGCCTTCGTTGCGCGGGGCGTACGGGTAGCGCTCTTCGACAACGACGCCGAGCACGGCGAGCGGATCGCACGCGAGCTAGGATGTACGTTTTGTTTGGCCGACGTGACGTCCGAAACGCAGACCGACGCGGCATTCGAGCGCGCCCGAACGGCGAACGGCCAGGAGCGTCTTTTGGTCACGTGCGCCGGGACCGCTAATGCTCACAAGACGGCATCGCGCGATAAGCGCACGGGTGCCGTGAGTCATTTCCCACTCGAGCACTTCCAACAGATCGTCGCGGTTAATCTCGTGGGAACGTTTCGTTGCATTGCGAAGTCGGCAGCGGGAATGCTGACGCTCGATCCGCTCGAAGCCGGCGGCGAGCGCGGCGCCATCGTAACCACGGCGTCCATCGCCGCTTACGACGGCCAGGCCGGGCAAGCGGCGTATGCGGCGTCGAAAGCAGGCGTCGCCGGAATGACGCTCGCAATCGCGCGAGATTTCATGAACGACGGAATTCAGATCAACTCGATCTTGCCGGGCGCCTTCGATACGCCGTTACTAGCGTCGTTGCCGGACCACGTCCGGGAGGCGCTCGCCATGTCCGTCCCGTTTCCGAAGCGCCTCGGCAAGCCTGAGGAGTTCGCCTCCCTTGCAGTCGAGATGATCGCAAACGGCTATATGAACGGCGAGCAGGTGCGCCTCGACGGCGCGATGCGCATGCCGCCCCGCTAACGCGCTAAGAGCGGGAACCCGCCGCGTGCGACTGGCGGTCGGGGCCCGCCCGACGACGTTGCAGGCGGCAGAGGTTTCGGCGGCTCCCGAAGAATTCGGCCGAACCGCCGCCTCGCAAATGATCGTCGCAGGGAAGTCGTAGCGCGCCCCGTGCGCGGGGCTTGGTAGCGCCGTCACCGAAACCTTTCGGCCTTCGTCCGTTCACGCCGATGCTTGAAGATCGAGAGAGTGCGATGGCGACCGAGTATCAGCGCCGGCCGATCACGGCCGTGGAATTTAATCAGATGGCAGAGCTCGGCATTATCGGGCCCGAAGAACGCCTCGAGTTGCTCGAAGGCGAGATCATCGTCAAGCCTCCGATAAATCTGCCGCATATCTCGAGCGTCGCTCGTCTGACGAGACTCTTCGTTATGCGCTTCGGGGAGCGAGCCGTCGTGGCGCCGCAAGTCTCCGTGCGGCTTTCAAAAACATCGGAGCCGTTGCCGGATTTCGCCATCCTGCATCCGCGCCGTTCGCCGTCGACGAACTGCTCGGTCCGCCGCCCGCAATAACAACCGGCGAACGACCGTAACAGACCTCACCGCGAAGGCTACAGAGGCTTAAATTTACACCTCACCCGTGCGCGAGCGGCGGCCGCCGACGAAGACGAAGCCGGCGAGCGGACGCACGATCGAGGTCCACGCCGCGTCGAGGGCGCCGCGCAGTATCGGGCGTTCGAACGCATACGTCAGTCCGGTGGAGACGGCGAGCGTCAGCACGATCCCGACGACGAAGGCGACCGGGGCGGAAACGCCCGCGTTTGCCACCGCGACCGACAGCTCTAAGTTCCATAAGTACGCGTTGTACGACACGATCGACAGCAGCGTTAGCGGCTTCCACGTTACGGCCGCACGAAGTGCCGGCACGCCGAAGGCGGTGCCGAGCGTGAAGACGGCGAGCAGCGGGCCAATGGCGGTTCGCCACAAGTTGAGCCAGCGGTGCATGTCGTCGTCGCCGCGAGCGTGCGCTCCAGAGAGCGCCTGCAGACCTAAGAACATCGCCGCTGCGGCCACGATTGCGAACGACGAAGCGATGCGAGGATCGGGCCGGCGATCTTCGCGCATTTCGACGTACGCGAACGACGTCATCATGCCGGCACCGAAAAGATCGAGCACGCCCGGTAGCTGATTGACCCAGCCGAAGTCCGCGTCGACGCCGAATAGCATCAGCCCAAAACGATAGGCGAGCGACGCGATGACGAAAGCCGCATACATGCCGAGCGGCCGGCGGCGAATCGTTCCGGCGAGCGCGGCGAAGACGACGTAGAACTGCACCTCCACGCCGAGCGTCCAGAGCGGCCCGCTAAAGGCACCGTAGTACGGCCAATACCACGTATGCAAGAACGCAAGGTGGGCGCCCAAGTCCGCCAATTCGTCGCCGGCGCTGGCGAAGTGCGCGTGAAAGACGCAGGCGAACACGACGAGCGCCAACGCGTATGAGGGCAAAATCTTGAGGGCGCGCCGTCGCGCGAACTCGCGCGTCGACGGATGCGGCATACCGTCGTGGCGCGCGCGCGCATACGGATAACAAATGCAGAAGCCGCTGACGAAAAAGAACAGATCGACGCCGAGGAAGCCGTTCTGCCAGACGGCCGCGAGCGGCCCGGGCGACGGCACCGCGTAGCCGCTTACGAGCGACACGTGATACCAGATCACGAGCAGGATCGCGAATCCGCGCAGGCCGTCGAAGACGGCCAGGCGATCGGGTACGGTACGACGTCGCATAGTACGCATCGGCATTTAGCCTCCGCGTAAACGTGGTCCGCTCGGCGCCCTGCTAGCGAGTGGCGACGGCGCCGGTCGTTCTTGCGGTCACGCCTTCAAGCGCGTCCATCCAAGCGCGTGCAACCAGCGCATATCCGCCGCCGCCGCAGGGATGGATACCGTCGGGAAAGTGCGCTGTATCACGCGGTACGGCGTCGGCCATCTCTTGCGCATACGCGATGCGGAAGCCATGATGGGCGTACATTGCGACGAGATCGCGGACGCTCGGACCACCCGCATCCCCCGCTCCCGTGGTGCCGTCGAAGCGAGCCACGTCCGCGGCTGCGATGCGCGGGCTCGCGACGACGCCCGCAACGATAACGGTTACGTTCGGTTTGAGCGTGAAGATTTCGGCGAGCAGCTCGTTCATGCTGAAGACGATGTTCTCGAGCGTGTAGCCTTCGCTGTGACGCATCATACGAAGCAAATCGTTCGTGCCCGCCATCAACAAGATGACGTCCGGGTCGGCCGCGGTGACCGCGTCGCGCGTTAGGCGGCCGAATAGCTGCGGCGCCGGGTCCGACGGCATGGAGCGCACGACATAGCCGGGCCAGCCTTCATGGCGCCTTTGCTCGAGCATGCCCGAGTAGTCCGAGCGTCCGCCCACCATCTCGAAATGGTAGCCGTCCCGCGCGAGCAAGCGCACCAGTTCGGCCCGGTAGCCGCCCGAGCCCGTATCGCGGCCGTCGATGCCGACACCCGCAGTAATCGAATCGCCGAGCGTCATGATTCGGGTCGGCGCACTGCGAGCGATCCATGCGCGTTCAAGCGCTGGTGCCGAACGGGCCGGAAAAGCGAATAGAAGCGCCACCAAGAACGGTGCCATCCGGATAACGACGGCCCGCATCCAAGCGTGCATCCCGTACGTTTCGGCCGTTCGCGGTGCGCTCCGTCGCCCAAGACGGCGCGTTTACCTAAGCTTTACGCAAAGGAGCGTTCCGATGAGGACGCGCGTCATCATCAACGACCGCTCGAGCCGCACGGAGCGCTACGTGGCGACGTTACCCGCCCAACTGAGAGCGCGTGGTATCGAGCCCGACGGCATCGAGCGATGCACGAACGAGCGAGGTTTGCGAAAGCGCGCGAAACGAGCGGTACGCGACGGCGTCGAGGTGCTCATCGTGGGCGGCGGCGACGGTTCGATGACCACGGCGGCCGACGTCTTAGCTCACCAGGAGACCGCGCTCGGCATTTTGCCGATGGGCACGGGAAACAGCTTCGCGCTTACGCTCGGCATGTCGAACGACGTCGGCGCCGCGCTCGACGTCATCGCCGGCGGGCGCGTCGAACGAGTCGATCTGGGCAAAGCCGGAAACCGCCATTTCGCGAATTTTGCCGTCGTCGGCCTCTCCGCGGAAATCGCCGAGAACGCGCCGAGCGCGCTCAAACCGGTCATCGGACCGGCGGCGTACGTCGTGGGCGGCATCGTTCCATTTTTGCGCCATCGCCCGTTTCGCGCGCGCGTGCGCTACGACGGCGGGAAACTGAAATTCGAAACCCACCAGATCGTTATCGCGAGCGGACGGTTCTTCGGCAAGACGCCCGTCACGCCCGACGCCACGATCACCGACGGGCGCCTGACGTTCTTCGCAACGCAGGGAGCCACACGTTTGGACGCAGCGAGGACGTACCTCGCGTTCGGCATTGGAACGCAAACCTTATTGCCGAACGCCATCTTCTTCTCGGCGACCAAGATCGTGCTTGAAACGTCGCGGCGGCAAGTCGTCTCGATCGACGGCAACGAACTCGGTTCCACCCCCGTACGTTTCGGCATCGCGCCGCGAGCGCTGCGGGTACTCGTTCCGGCTTCGTTCGTCGCGACCGGATCGTGAGCGGCGGCACGTCTGCCGCCCCCAGCATTGCCGGTAGCGTCGCGGCATTTGCCGCTTGCGCGGCGCTTGGAGTCTACGTTACGACGCGCCCTCCCACGCAAATCGACGTCGGCGCCGGCCGACTTCACGGCGGCGTGACGCCGCTTGCGGTCTTCTTTTCGACGCTCGGTCGCTGGCGAGCGCTCCTGTTGCTCGCCGCGGCGGCGTACGCAGGTGCACGCGCATACGGTGCCGATGCAGGGGCCGTCGTCGTTATGTTCGTCTCACAGGTGCTCGGACAGAGCGCGAACATGGCGGTGAAACTCGTCTTTCGGCGCATACGGCCCGACCGTTGGCTCGTGCGGCAAGAACGGGATCTTTCGTACCCGAGCGGCCATGCCGCCACGGCGATCGTGTTTTTCGCCGTCTTAGGATGGCTCGCGCTAACGGGGGCTGGGCCGTTGCCGGCGCGCGGCGTCCTGGTCATAGGCTGCGCCGCGTGCGTATTCGGGATTCCATGGTCGCGACTGGCGCTCGGCGCACATTATGCGACGGACGTGATCGGCGGCTTGTTATTCGGGACCGGCTGGGTATGCGCGACGGCAGCCGTCGTGCGAGCATTCGGGCGCTAGTGTGCCGACCCGTAAATAGCGTTACACAAAACGACAGCGATTTTTTGGCTCGGCGAGGAGCGAGAAGCGCAGAATTACAGAGTAATTTAAGCGACAAGCGACGCTGCAGAGACGAAAAAGCGCCGAGCGGCTGTAACGCTATTTGCGGGTCGGTACACTAGGTGGGGCACTGACGTGACCACGCGGCTTGCCCATGGCGAAAGATTGCAATAATATGTATGCCGTGCACGTCGTACCGTCGCTTTCAGCCGCACTCTCCGCGGTCAGCGCATCGAACTGCGCGCGGCGTACGACGAAGCCGGCGCTTGTATAGCGCTAAGCTTTACCGGCGAGAACGATCACCTCGCGTACCTAATTCGTATGTTCGGGGAGTTCAATCCACGGCTCACTGGAAAGTTGGACAGCGTAAAAAACATCGAGCCATTTGCGAAAGCCGAAGGAAGCACTACGCCTTATCCGATCGGGGACGCTAATGCTACGGTATCGTGTAATCAGACCGTCCCGATGAAGTTCTATCCTACCATGATGACGATCAGCGGCAAAAGCGTCCCGAGCTCGTGCCGATGTTCGGGGGAAATGAAATAAAGGCGGCGTAGCCTTCGGTTGCTTACACCTGAAGGAGCTACGCCTTGAAAAGAGTTTACCCTGAACCGGGAGCGGTTGCCAACCCCACGCG